>Ga0209564_1000579_pt1 | contig 58010 bp, 51 predicted proteins | sample AraplaCol_mMF_r2_FD_184272 | JGI IMG/M metagenome (GOLD analysis project Ga0209564, IMG submission 184272) | Arabidopsis root microbial communities from North Carolina, USA - plate scrape MF_Col_mMF_r2 (SPAdes) (version 3) | ecosystem: Host-associated > Plants > Roots > Endosphere | place: USA...
ACCCGCCGGGCGTTCCCACCGACATCGACGCGTCGCAGTACCCGTCGCTGGTGGCCTTGATGGAGGAAAGCTTCAAGAAGCACGGAAGCCGCGTCGCCTACAGCTTCATGGGCAAGGACATCACCTTCGCCCAGACCGACAGCCTGTCGCAGGCTTTCGGCGCCTACCTGCAGAACCTGGGCCTGGCCAAGGGTGACCGCGTCGCCATCATGATGCCCAACGTGCCCCAGTACCCGGTGGCCGTGGCCGCCATCCTGCGCGCCGGCTATGTGGTGGTCAACGTCAACCCGCTGTACACGCCGCGCGAGCTTGAGCACCAGCTCAAGGACTCGGGCGCCAAGGCCATCGTCATCATCGAGAACTTCGCCAACACGCTGGAGCAGTGCATCGCCGCAACGCCGGTCAAGCACGTGGTGCTGTGCGCCATGGGCGACCAGCTGGGCATGCTCAAGGGCGCGCTGGTCAACTACGTGGTGCGCAACGTCAAGAAAATGGTGCCGGCCTTCAACCTGCCGTCCGCCGTGCGCTTTAACGACGCGATCGCGCAGGGCACGCGCCTGGCGCTCAAGCGCCCCGACATCAAACCCGACGACGTGGCCGTGCTGCAATACACCGGCGGCACCACCGGCGTGTCCAAGGGCGCCGTGCTGCTGCACCGCAACGTGATCGCGAACGTGCTGCAGTCCGAAGCCTGGAACGGCCCGGCCATGGCCAGCATGCAGGCGGGCAACCAGCCCACCTATGTCTGCGCGCTGCCGCTGTACCATATCTTCGCCTTCACCGTGAACATGATGCTGGGCATGCGCACCGGCGGCAAGAACATCCTGATCCCCAACCCGCGCGACCTTCCCGCGGTGCTCAAGGAACTCTCCAAGCACAAGGTCAACAGCTTTCCCGCCGTCAACACACTCTTCAACGGCCTGGCCAACCACCCCGACTTCAACACGGTGGACTGGTCGCACCTGAAGATTTCGCTGGGCGGCGGCATGGCCGTTCAAAGCGCGGTCGCCAAGCTCTGGCTCGAGAAAACCGGCTGTCCGATTTGCGAAGGTTACGGCCTGTCCGAGACCTCGCCCTCGGCCAGCTGCAACCCGACCAACAGCAAGGCCTTCACCGGCACCATTGGCGTGCCGATTCCCGGCACCTACTTCAAGCTGCTCGACGACGACGGCAACGAAGTGCCGCAGGGCCAGCCCGGCGAGATCGCCATCAAGGGCCCGCAAGTGATGGCCGGCTACTGGCAGCGCCCCGACGAAACCGCCAAGGTCATGACGCCGGACGGCTACTTCAAGTCGGGTGACATCGGTGTGCTCGATGAAAACGGTTTCTTCCGTATCGTCGACCGCAAGAAAGACATGATTTTGGTCAGCGGCTTCAACGTCTACCCGAACGAGATCGAAGACGTGGTGGCCAAGCTTGACGGCGTGATGGAATGCGCCTGCGTGGGCGTGGCCGACGACAAGTCCGGCGAGGCCGTGAAGCTGGTGATCGTCAAGAAAAAACCGGAGCTCACCGAAGCCCAGGTGCGCGAGTACTGCAAGACCAACCTGACCGGCTACAAGCAGCCCAAGGTGGTGGAGTTCCGCACCGAGCTGCCCAAGACGCCGGTCGGCAAGATTTTGCGCCGTGAACTGAGAGACAAGAAATAAGCCACAGGCAAACAAGTTTTAGAGCCTGCAAAGGTTTTCTAAAGGGCGGCGTGAGTCGCCCTTTTTTGCGTCCGCATCTGGCGTTTGTCTATGCGGGCTTTGTGGGCACAATCCCTTCATGCCGACCTTCCCCATTTCCCCACCCCCTATCGCCATCCTCAGCGCCCTGTTGCAGGAGCAGCAGGGCCTGATGGAGCTGCTGCACCGGCCACAGAAAGTGACACACGCCGGCCGCGATTTCTGGCTTGGCGATCTGCATGGGCAGCCTGTGGTGCTGGCCCTCTCAAAGATCGGCAAAGTGGCGGCTGCCACCACCGCGACCGCGCTGATCGAGCGCTTCGGCGTGCGCCGCATGGTGTTCACCGGTGTGGCCGGCGGGCTGGGCGCGGGGGTGAATGTGGGCGACGTGGTGGTGGCCAGTGATTTTGTGCAGCATGACATCGATGCCTCGCCGCTGTTTCCGCGCTACGAGGTGCCGTTATACGGGCGTAGCCGCTTTGAGGGCGATGCGGCGCTTACGGGGCTGCTTTTCAATGCGGCCACGGCGGCGTTGGATGACGGCGGTGCGAGTTTGGCCTTTCCGGGCGCACGCGTCCACCGGGGACTGATCGCCAGCGGCGACCGTTTTGTTTCAGGCGCCGGCGAATCGCGCGGCCTGCACGCCGCGCTGGCAAGTGCCGGCCATGAGGTGCTGGCGGTCGAGATGGAAGGTGCCGCCGTGGCGCAGGTGTGCCTGGATTACGGCGTGGCCTTTGCCGCGGTGCGCACCATCTCGGACCGCGCGGACGACAGCGCCCATGTGGACTTCCCGCGCTTTGTCGAAGAGGTGGCCAGCCGCTACGCGCACGCCATCATGGAGCGGCTGCTGGCCTCGCTGTAGCCCCTGCCTCTGCCCGAGCCGTTCAACCGGCGCCGTGGCACTTCTTGTATTTTTTTCCGCTGCCGCAGTGGCAAAGCTCGTTGCGCCCCGGCGTGGCTTGGGCACGCACCGTCTCCACCTTGGGGCCCAGCGTCTTCCACAGCTCGCGCAGGTCGTACACCGCCCAGATGGCCTCGCCGAAGGCATTGAGCCGGGCGATGCTGGTGCTGGGCGCGCCGTCCTCGCTGAGCGGTGAGACCTCGGGCGCGGCCGTGTCGTCCTCGGTCATGGCCACCACGGCCTGCAGCGCGCCGTCCAGCCATTTAGCCGCATCCTTGTCGCGCGGCGCCGTCCATTCTTCGGGCCAGCTTTCGACCGCGAACATAAAGCCCAGCGCCCAGACCTGGGCAAAGGCGGGGAGGTCTTCCTGCTTGAAGGCGGCGCGTTCTTCGGGCGCCATCTCGGCCACCGCGCCGCGTATGTCCATCACCTCGGGGTGGTAGCAGTTCTCGTCCTCCAGCGAGTCGACTTCCGCGTCCAGCGCGGTTTCGACTTCCTTCCAGCGCCGCTTCCACAGCGTGAGGAAGCGCTCACCCTGGGCGGCATTGGAGAAGGAGCCGCCCTCCGGGTCCGGCGCCTCGCCCTCCGCCGGCACGGCCAGCAGCACGGGCAGGTATTCGGCGGCCTCCAGGGGCCGGCGCGAGCAGATCACGGCGGCCATAAAGCCTTCGCAGAACTCCCACTGCGGCGTTTCGTCGTAGCGGGTGCGCAAGTCGTCGAGGATGGCGTCGAGCTCGTCGAAGTCTTCGGCCTCAAGAAAGGCCGTTGAGGAGGTGGTGGGTTTGGCGGTGGGCTTCATGAAAAAACAGTCCTGAGCCTCACGCGAGGCTCTTATGATGCAAAGTGTATCTGCCGCGTCGCGGCCAGCTTGTCCTGCCCCTCTGCCACGGAAGCGCCACCATGTTTCTTCAGCGTCTGGATGCCCGGTTCCCGGTCCGTTACTCCTTCATGGCCCTGTGCGCGCTGGGCGCACTGCTGGCGCTGTTCAGCCTCATGGCTTTCGGCGTGGGCTGGATGGCGCTGCTGGCCTGCCTCGCGCTGGTCGGGGTGGGCGTGCATGACCTGCGGCAAACGCGGCACGCGATATTGCGCAACTACCCCGTCATAGGCCATATGCGCTTCCTGTTCGAGTACATACGGCCCGAGATGCGCCAGTACTTCATTGAAAGCGACAGCGAGGCCACGCCGTTCTCGCGCGCCCAGCGTTCCCTGGTCTACCAGCGCGCCAAGAGCGAACCCGACAACCGGCCTTTCGGCACGCAGCTCGACGTGGGCGCCCAGGGCTATGAATGGGTTAACCATTCGATGTCGCCCACCAGGCTGGCCTCGCATGACTTCCGCATCTGGATAGGCGGCTCGCCCGACCATCCCTCGCCCTCGGTCGAGCCCTGCACCCAGCCCTACCATGCCAGCGTTTTCAACATCTCGGCGCTGAGCTTCGGCTCGCTCTCGGCCAACGCCATCATGGCGCTCAACAAGGGCGCCAAGCTGGGCGGCTTCGCGCACGATACGGGTGAGGGCTCCATCTCATTGCACCACCGGCTGCACGGCGGCGACCTGATCTGGGAAATCGGCTCGGGCTACTTCGGCTGCCGCAACGAGGACGGCAGCTTCAGCGAGGAGCGCTTCACCGCCAATGCACGCGACCCGCAGGTCAAGCTGATTGAACTCAAGATGAGCCAGGGCGCCAAGCCCGGCCACGGCGGCATACTGCCCGGCGCCAAGGTCACCGATGAAATCGCGGCGACGCGCGGCGTGCCGCAGGGCAAGGACTGCATCTCGCCCTCCAGCCACAGCGCTTTCTCCACGCCGGTGGAGATGATGCATTTCATCGCCAGGCTGCGAAAACTGTCGGGCGGCAAGCCCACCGGCTTCAAGCTTTGCATAGGCCACCCCTGGGAATGGTTCGCCATCGTCAAGGCCATGCTGGAGACCGGTATCACGCCGGACTTCATCGTCGTGGACGGCGCCGAGGGCGGCACGGGCGCCGCGCCGGTGGAGTTCACCGACCATGTGGGCGCGCCGCTGCAGGAGGGCTTGCTGCTGGTGCACAACACGCTGGTCGGCGTAAACCTGCGCAGCCGCATTTCCATAGGCGCGGCCGGTAAGGTCGTCAGCGCCTTCGACATGGTGCGGCTGATGGCCCTGGGCGCCGACTGGTGCAACGCCGGACGCGGCTTCATGATGGCACTGGGCTGCATCCAGGCGCAAAGCTGCCACACCGGCAAATGCCCGACCGGCGTCACCACGCAGGACCCGGTGCGCCAGCAGGCGCTGGTGGTGCCCGACAAGGCCGAGCGCGTGCGCAACTTCCACCGCAGCACGCTGCACGCCCTGAAGGAGCTCGTGCAGGCCGCGGGCCTGCAGCACCCGCGTGAAGTCAACGCCCACCACATCGTGCGGCGCCTGACCGATACCGAGGTACGGCTGCTCAGCAACCTGATCATGCAGGTGGAGCCCGGCGCGCTGCTGGGCTCGCTGGAACAACAGCACAAGGTGTTCAGCTACTACTGGCCGCTGGCCAACGCGCACAGCTTCCGTGCCAACGGCGCCGCCATGCAGGCACCGGCCGGGCCGGATGGCAGTCAGGCCGTTTCGCCTTCAGCTACATAGCCATGCCTGTGTCGGGTGGGATTTTGCTTTTTTTCGTTGAGTTGCCCCTCAATTGAAGTGCGAGGGACAAATTCACCTGTGTTTTCCAGCCGGCTGAGGTGAAAATATCGCGTGGCAATACGTCCGGCCCATGTCCTCCATTTGCTACCGCAAGATCTCTTCATGTCGTTCAAAAAACTTCTGACTGCCATTCTTCTGGCGACACTGGCCTGCACCGGTGCACAGGCCGCTGACGAGCCCAAACTTGCCTTGCTGATCGGCAATGCTGCTTACAAGGCCTCGCCCTTGCGCAACCCGGTCAACGATGTCCGCTTGATGGAAGTGGTGCTCAAGGAGTCGGGCTTTACCGTTATGAAAGCCGAGAACGCATCGATGCGCGAAATGCGGCGCCTGGTGCGCGAGTTCGGCGACAAGCTCAAGGCCGAGGGGGGTGTCGGCCTGTTTTATTTCGCCGGCCATGGCGTGCAAGTGCGCGGTGAGAATTTCCTGATCTCCACGGACTCGGACATACGCAATGAAGACGAAGTCGCCGACGACGGCCTGAACGCGAGCACGGTGCTGGAGAAGATGCAGACCGCGGGCAACCGGATCAACCTCGTCATCCTGGATGCTTGCCGCAATAACCCCTTTGCCTCGAAGTCACGCTCGGCCCCGGACGGCCTGGCCGGCATGCGTGCACCGGGCGGCTCGCTGGTGGCCTATGCCACCGCACCCGGCTCGGTCGCATCGGACGGCCCGGGCCGCAACGGGCTCTACACCGAAAACCTGGCCAGGGCGATCCGCCAGCCGGGCCTGCCGGTCGAGGAGGTCTTCAAGCAGGTGCGGACCGCCGTTCGCAAGCAAAGCAACAACCAGCAAATCCCCTGGGAAAATACCGCGCTGGAAGGGCAGTTCGCATTTAACGGCCGGCCGACGTCGGCCCGTCCCGATGCCGCCGCGCTGGATCTGGCTTTCTGGGAAAGCGTCAAGTCCAGCAACTATCCGGCCGACTTTCAGGCCTATCTGTCGCAGTACCCGGAGGGCTTGTTTGCCAGCCTGGCAAAGAGCCGGCTTGTGCAGTTGAAGACGGCTGGCCCGCTCACCGCGTCGGCATCGGGTGTCAACCTGCTGGGCACGATGGACCTGATTGACAGCTTTACCGGGCTGAGACGCAAACTGGATGTGACGACCACCGCCATCGCGGAAAACGGCACCAAAACCTACTCCACAGGCGATGTGATTTCCGCCAAGGGCGAGGTGCTCCAGTTGCGTGTCGGCGAACATGTGTTGCGCGTGACAGGTGGCGCCTTGTGGACCGTGCCGCTCAAGGACCAGGCCGCTTCCGGGCGGGCGTTCGTGGAACAAATCGACGCCGGTTACAGCGTCCAGGGGACATTCCACTGGACGGTCGTGCCCCTCGGACAGGGGAAGGTTCGCGTGGATGCGGCGCCAACGTATTCCTCTCCAGTCCCCTACAGCTTAAAGCCGCTCTATATCTATGGAAAATGGACCGCCACCTACAGCGCCGGACGCGAACTGGCGGACTCCTCGACTGCGCAACTGCGAAGCTTGGGGTCTTCGGTCACCAATTTGATGACCACGGAACTCAAGTTTCGGTAACTTGAGGCCAGCGTTCTCCGGCCCTCTCGGGGCCGGCTATCCCTCAATCGGAGGAGTCCGATTCAGGACTTGGTGCCATCTCGACAAATCTCTCGCCAAAAACAAAAGGGCTGTGTGAAAATGCAACGGCCCCGCTTGCTGCCCGCAGGTCTCTATCTCACGCTCCCACCATGACCCCACGCTTGTTCCTGCTCCTGATTCCAATGCTCCTGTGGAGCCAGGCTGCCATGGCACAAACCGCTCCCGAACCGAAACTTGCTCTGCTGATCGGCAATGCGGCCTATAAGTCCTCGCCCTTGCGCAACCCGGTCAACGATGTCCGGTTGATGGAGGTCGTGCTCAAGGAGTCGGGCTTCACCGTGATGAAGGCCGAAAATGCGTCGATGCGGGAGATGCGACGCCTGGTACGCGAGTTTGGCGACAAGCTCAAGGCCGAGGGGGGTGTCGGCCTGTTCTATTTCGCCGGCCACGGCGTGCAGGTGCGCGGTGACAACTACCTGGTGTCCATCGACTCCGACATCCGCAACGAAGACGAAGTGCCGGATGACGCACTCAACGGCAACTTGGTGCTTGAGAAGATGCAAAGCGCCGGTAACCGCGTCAACATCCTGATCCTGGACGCCTGCCGCAACAACCCTTTCACCGTCAAATCGCGCGGGTCCTCCTCGGGGCTGGCCGGCATGCAGGCACCCGGTGGTTCACTGGTGGCTTATGCGACCGCACCCGGCGCGGTGGCGGCAGACGGTAGCGGTCGCAACAGTCCCTACACCGCAAACTTGGCCAGGGCCATCCGTCAGCCCGGTTTGCCAATTGAAGAGGTTTTCAAGCAGGTGCGTACTGCGGTGCGCAGGGAAACCGGCAATCAGCAGACGCCCTGGGAAAACACCGCGCTGGAGGGCCAGTTTTTCTTCAAGGCGGCCATGCCGCTGGCAAATGGGCAGTCCGGCCAGCTTGCTGATCCGCTGATGCTTGACCTGGCATTCTGGGAGAGCGTCAAAAATAGCCCATATATGTCCGAGGTTCAGACCTATCTCGCGAACTATCCGAATGGAACCTTCGCGCTTCTGGCAAAGGCCCGCGTTGAAGAATTGAGGAAAGCTGGAACCCCGCAGCAGGCCCAGCCTGTCGCTATCGGCACACTGCTGTTGACCGATAAGGCCTACGGAAAGAAAACCTCTCTCGCGGTGGTGGTCACTGAAAAAACCCACGAACGAACAGCCTATTCGTCGGGGGACATCGTGGAAAAAGGCGGCAAAGTTGTCCAGGTCCGAATAGGTGATGTCGTGGTACGGCGGATGTCGGGAGAGTTGTGGACTTTGCCTTTGAAGATCGGGGCTTCAGGTGAAGCCGCGATTGAGCGTGTGGACGCTGGCTATAAGGCGCCGGGCACCCTCAGCTGGAAAGCTGTCGATCTGGGCGGTGGAAAATTGGGAATCGATGCCAAGGTTTCATACTTTGTCCGATGGAACAATGTTTATGACGGCCTCGTATATGGGGTGTGGTCTGCCACCTACCATGCAGGAGGGGACTTGCCTGACGTTTCAGCCTCCATGCTCGAAGGGCCGATGGCCAGCCGCAACATAGTGTCGGCCGAGTTCAGAGTCCATTGAGACTCCGTCGGCTACGGCATCACAAAGTGGATTGAACTCGGACCTCCAGTGCCATGAGGCGCCTGGCCATGGAGGTGACAGCCCTGTCCTTGCTCAGTAACAAGGCCTTGGTTGAAACGGCGAGATCAATAAACTTCTGATCATCTGCATCGCCGCAGGTAACGATGGCCTTGGCGGCCACTTCCGTTAAGCGTACATGCCTGTCAAAGGCCGCCAACACATCACCGGCGCTCAATTGGTAAAACGCCAGGCGCGGCGCGATCTGCGGATAGGCCAGCACACGCTCGAGCTCGTCGCGCATGGGCTGCGTGGCCAGCCAGTCGAGCTCGCCGGCTTGCAGCGCCTGCTTGAGTGCCTGCGCGGCCGCGTCGTTGAACACAAACACATCGAGGACGATGTTGGTGTCCAGCACAACAGGCTGCGGCGGTGCGGCGGTCACGGCTGGCCGTTCGCCGGGGTGGTGGGGGAATCCTTGGGCTTGCCCCGCGCGGAGCCAGCCACCATGTCGAAGCGAAACAGCCGGCATTCGATCGGGCCGTTCCACATGGGCACGCGGCGCGACTCCTTCAGGCGCATCTTGCCGGGCAGCTTGAGGTCGGGCGTGAGCACGTGGGCCGTCCAGCCCGCGTAGTGCTTCTTCCAGTGCGCGGCCAGTTGCGGAAAGAAATCGGCGGCTTCCTCGCCCCAGGCGTTTTGTGCCTGCTCGCGGCCCGGGTTGGCGGACCGGTCGCGCGAAGTCTCGAAGGCGGGTTCCTCGCGCGTGTCACCGCCTTCCTGGTGCAGGGGCTGGCCGAATTCATCCACGGGCTGGTTGCGCTGGCTTTGCTGGCGGCGCTGTTCGCGCCCCTGCACGCCGGTGATGCCGGCCACACCGGCGACATCGATGCGCTCGCCGTAAGGCGGGTTCACCAGCATCACGCCCGAAGGCGCGGGCGGCATGCGCTGCAGCGCGTCGCCGCCGCGGAACTCCACCGCGCCGGCGACACCGGCACGTTCGGCATTGCGTTCGGCGAAGTCGACCATGCGGAAGGACACGTCGCTGCCGAACACCGGCGCCGTGGGCTTGGTGATCGCGGCTTCCGCCTGGTCCAGCAGGCCGTCCCACACATGGCCCTGGAAGGGCAGGTATTTCTGGAAGGCAAAGCGCCGGTTGATGCCGGGCGCGATATTGCAGGCCACTTGCGCCGCCTCGATGGCGATGGTGCCCGAGCCGCAGCAGGGGTCGTACAGCGGCACGCCGTCCTTGCAGAGCTGGTCCCAGCCGCTGGCCGCGATCATCGCCGCGGCCAGGGTTTCCTTGAGCGGTGCGTCACCCTTGTCCTCGCGCCAGCCGCGCTTGAACAGCGGCTCGCCCGAAGTATCGATATAGATGGTGACGGTGTCGGTCGTCAGGTGCACATAGATGCGCACGTCGGGCCAGCGTGTGTCGACGCTGGGGCGCACGTCATTGAACTTGGCGCGGAAGCGGTCGGCGATCGCGTCCTTGATTTTCAGCGCAGCGAAGTTGAGGCTGGTCAGCGGGCTGTGCTGGGCGGTGATCTCGACCTTGAAGGTCTGTTTGGGCGTGAACCAGATTTCCCAGGCCACGTTGGCTGCCGCGTTGTAGAGGTCCTGTTCGCTGCGGTACTGGTTGTGCTGCAGCTCGATGAGCACGCGTTGCGCCAGCCGGCTGTGCAGGTTGAGCTGCAGCGCATCGCGCCAGGAGGCCTGCAGCTGCACGCCGGCACGCCAGGCCCTGCCCTGGATGCCGGTGACGCGCTGCACCTCGGCGGCCAGCAACGCTTCGACGCCCGCGGCGCACGGTAAAAACAAATGGAGTTGGTTCATGAGGCTTCGGGCGCTTGGCGCAGCGGCTTACAGGGATTTGCGCAGGTTGGCGGGGGCGATGCGCAGCGCTTCGCGGTACTTGGCCACGGTGCGGCGCGCGCATTCGATGCCCTGCTCCTTGAGCATTTCCGAAATCTGGTTGTCGCTGAGCGGCTTCTTGGCGCTCTCGGACGAGACGAACTGCTTGATCAGCGCGCGCACCGCCGTGCTCGAGGCATTGCCGCCGGTTTCCGTGCCCAGCGCGGAGCCGAAGAAGTACTTCAGTTCAAAGGTGCCGAAGGGCGTGCCCATGTACTTGGCGGTGGTCACCCGCGAGATCGTGGATTCATGCAGGCCCAGCTCGTCGGCGATCTCGCGCAGCACCAGCGGGCGCATGGCGAGCTCGCCGTGCGTGAAGAAATTCTTTTGCCGCTCGACGATGGCGCTGCTCACGCGCAATATGGTGTCAAAGCGCTGCTGGATGTTCTTGATGAACCAGCGCGCCTCCTGCAGGCGCTGCTGCAGCGCCTGGCCGTCCTGGCCCTTGTGCTGCTTGAGGGCGTTGGCGTAGATGTCGTGCACGCGCAGGCGCGGCATCACGTCGCCGTTGAGCATGACCTTGAACCCCCGGCCTGACTTCACGACGATGACGTCGGGCACGATCAGGTTGCGCTCCACGTTCACGAAGCGGCGTCCGGGCTTGGGGTCCAGCCGGCCTATCACGGTGATCGCGCCCTTGATGGCGGCCTCGGTAAACCCGCACAGGTAGGAAAGGCGCTTCACATCGCGTTTGGCCAGCAGCTCCATGGGCTGCTTGCACACGGCGATGGCGGCGCGGGTTTCCTCGCAGTCCTTGCAGTCCAGCAGCTGGAGGCCCAGGCACTCGGCCAGGTTGCGCGCGCCCACGCCGGCGGGCTCCATGTGGTGCAGCAGCTTGAGCGCCATGGCAAAACGCTGTTCGATCTCTTCGGCCTGCTCCAGGTCGCCGCCGGCCAGGGCCGCCGCGAGCGAGGCCAGGCTGTCCTCAAGATAGCCGTCATCGTTGAGCGACTCGATCAGGAAATGCAGGGCCGCGCGGTCTTCTTCAGACAGGCGCAGGCCCAATGACTGGCGGTGCAGATGGTCTTGCAGCGACTCATGCGCGCCCGCCAGGTCGGAGGCCTCAGCCTCGCTTTCCTCGTTGTTGTTCTTGCGCGCAGGCGCATCGCCGCCCCATTCGCTGTCGTCGGGCGCGGTCTCCACCGTGCCGTCGCCGTCCCAGCTTTCCTCGAGCTTGGGCTCCGCGCTGACCTCGGCCTCACCCGCCGCCGACGTTCCAGCTTCCTCCGTGCCGCCGCCGGCCGTTGCGTCCGCGGCGGATTCAAACTCGCGGCTGTCCTGGCTGACGGGCGTATTGACATGCTCCAGCCCGAACTCCTCGCGCACCGCGGTCTCGTCCGCCACCTCGAGGAACGGGTTCTCGTCGAGCATCTGCTCGACTTCCTGGCTCAGCTCCAGCGTCGACAGCTGCAGCAATCGTATCGACTGCTGCAGTTGGGGCGTCAGCGCAAGGTGCTGCGAGACGCGGAGCGAAAGGCCTTGTTTCAAGATCACCCCCCCGTTGGATGCTCACTGCGTGTAGCACCCTCCCCCCTACAGGGGGCGGCGCCTGTGGCCTGGCAAAGCCAGTTCCACGGCCCCCGCTTGATAGACGGGGACGGGCGTGCCAATGCGGCGGTGACACTTGTGGAAGGCCGCAATTGACGTGCAGTGAACAACAAGGGGGGAGCCATTACATTTTGAAGTGCTCGCCCAGGTAGACGCGGCGCACATCGGCGTTGTTCACGATCTCGGACGGCGTGCCCTGGGCCAGCACATGGCCGTCGCTGATGATGTAGGCGTGGTCGCAGATGCCCAGAGTTTCGCGCACATTGTGGTCGGTGATCAGCACGCCGATGCCGCGCGACTTCAGGAAGCCGATGATGCGCTGGATCTCGATCACCGCAATCGGGTCAATGCCGGCAAAGGGTTCGTCGAGCAGGATGAAACGTGGCTGGGTGGCGAGGGCGCGGGCGATCTCGACGCGGCGGCGCTCGCCGCCCGACAGCGCAGGCGCCGGCGAGTTGCGCAGATGGTCCACCCGCAAGTCCTGCAGCAGGGCGTCCAGCCGCGACTCGATCTCGGCGCGGCCCAGCGGCTTGCCGTTCGTGCCCAGCTGCAGTTCGAGCACGGCGCGCACATTCTCTTCCACCGTCAGCTTGCGGAAAATCGAAGCCTCCTGCGGCAGGTAGCTCAGGCCCAGGCGGGCGCGCAGGTGGATGGGCATGTGCTCGACCGACTGGCCGTCGATGGAAATCTCGCCCGCATCGGCACGCACCAGGCCCACGATCATGTAGAACGAAGTCGTCTTGCCTGCGCCGTTGGGGCCCAGCAGGCCCACGACCTCGCCTTTTTGCACGGCCACCGAAACATCCTGCACGACCTTGCGGCTGCCGTAGGATTTTTGCAGTCCTTGCGCCACCAGGCGGCTGGGGATTGCGGCCTTGGCCGCCGAAGTGTCAGTCACCACATCCATCTGAGCGGGCTCTCTCTAGTTCTTTTCATTGCCCAGCGTGGTGCTGGGGCGCAGGGTGGCGGGCGGGGCCGCCGGTGCGGGCGCGCTGCCCGGGGCGGACGCGGCGGCGCGTGGCGAGAGCATGGCGCGTATGCGGCCCGTGGGGTTGGCGGCGGTGCTGTTTTGCGCGCCGCCGTCCACGGTGAAGACGTCGGTGTTGTTGTCGTAGACGATCACGGCGCCCGTGGTTTCGTCCACCAGGGTGGCGCCGTTGTAGCGGCGCACCACGGCGCGCTTGATGAATTTGACGAGGTCGGCGCGGCTGTCGTATTCGATGCGCTCGCCCTCGCCTTCGATGTATTCGTCCACGCCGTCGCGTTTTTTGCGGTAGAAGGCCAGCTTGCCGGGTGCCGCGATAGCGATGGCCTGCTGGTAGCCCTCGGGGTCCTGGCTCACGTCGACCCGCGCGCCGCGCACGATGGTCGTGCCCTTGGTGATCACCACGTTGCCGGTGAACACGCTGGTCTGCTTCAAGTCGTCATAACGCAGGGCGTCGGCCTCCGCGTTCATGGGCTTGTCGCGGTCGGCTTTTTCAGCCCAGGCCGGAAACGCCGCCCCCAGCGCCAAAGCGGCCGGCAGGATGAGGGAAGAAAGGGGGAATTTCATAAGGCACGAATCTTGCTGCTTTGGGTTCGGCCATTGTAGCCATGCAAGTTGTGGGAATGGCTTGCACAGGGGAATTATCTGGACATAAAAAACCCGCCTGGGATGAGGCGGGTTTTGGGCGATGGGCCGCAGCGGCCCCCGGGCAGCGCTTTATTTCCGGGTACGTGATTGCGCAACCAGGTAATCCGTGACCTGCAGCGCGCGGACCATGCTTTGGGCCAGCGTGGCGGAGGTGTAGTAGCGCCCGGCAATACCCAGCGCCGGCACGCCGTCGACCTTGTAGATGTCCTGCAGCTGCGTGGCCTTGCGCACCTTGGTGCTGACCGTGAAGGAGTTGTACATCTCGACGAACTTGGCCTTGTCCAGGCCTTGTTTCTCGGCCCAGGCGGCGATGGAATCGGCATTGGCGAGCGCGAATTTTTCCACGTGGATGGCGTAGAACACCTTTTTGTGGAGTTCCTCGACCTTGCCCATGGCCTCGAGCACATAAAAAAGGCGCTGCTGGGGTTCAAAGTCAGGACGGAAGGCCACGGGCACGCGCCGCACGGTCACATCCTTCGGGGCCTGCTTCATCCAGGCTTCGAGCGTGGGCTCAAAGGCATTGCAGTGCGGGCAGCTGTACCAGAAGAACTCCACCACCTCGACCTGGCCCGCGGGGACCTCGGTGGGCGCCGGCTTGTCCAGCGTCAGGTAGTCGGTGCCGTCCTTGGGGGCCTTGGCCTGGGCTTGCGCCAGCGTGGGCAGGGCGATGCCGCCCAGGGTGGCGACGGCCGCCGAGGCGGCTGAAAACGAAAACTCACGGCGTTGCATCAGATTCTTCTCCTGGTATGACGGAAAGGGTATAAGCCGCCCCGGCGGGCGGCGGCCTCAGTGGAGGGCACAGGGGTTTGTACACCGGGCCCGTGAAAAGTTCAGCTTATCGCTTCAATGCCCGGCACTTCAGCGTTGCACGCGGACCAGCGCCGTTTCGATGGAATTGTTGTCCAGCCGCTCCTTGGCTTTTTCGGCGTCTTCTTTTTTGTCGAACGGCCCTAGCCGCACGCGGTACACCGTGCGGCCGGCCTGTTCGCGCTCGCTGACCTTGGCCTGCATGCCCAGCAGCAGCAGCTTGGCGCGCTGCTGCTCGGCGTCTTCAGGCGTGCGGAAGGCGCCGGCCTGGATGAAATAGCTGAAAGGATCCACGCTGGGGCCGGACGACAGGCCTTCGACCTTGGCCTTGGCCAGGTCGCCCAGCGGGTCCGCCGCGGGTGCGGGCTTGGCCGCGGCGGTTTTGGCGGGCGCTGAAGCGGCGGCCTTGGGACCCGCAGGGTCGGGGATGGCGACGCTATTGGTTTCAGCGGCGGGGGCGGGTGCTGCGGGGGGCGGCTTGGGCTGGTTCTTGCCGGCAAGCGGCGCATTCGGGTTCCAGTCCTTGTTCTTCTTGGCTTCCGCGGCGTCGCTGTCGGGGTTGCGTGCCTGGCTCTTGTTCATGAAAGGCACGGGCACCTTGGTGATGTAGACCGCCACGGCCAGCGCGGCGCCCAGGCCGATCAGCGCGCCAATCACGATACCCAGCAGGGTCCCGCCTCGTTGTGTATTCATTCCCTTGCCCACGTTCATTGACTTGTCCTGAAAATCCGGGTGTTACCGGTGTGTGCTGACATGTTTACATCTTGCGCGGGGCGCTGACGCCCAGCACCGCGAGGCCATTGTGCAACACCTGCGCGGTCGCCGCGACCAAGGCCAGGCGGGCGCGCTTGACGGCCTCGTCATCGACCAGGATGCGCTCGGCATCGTAATAGCTGTGGTAGCTGGCGGCCAGTTCGCGCAGGAAAAACGCCACGTCGTGCGGCGCCAGGCCGGCGGCCGCGTTCGCCAGCATCTCGGGGTATTTGGCCAGCAGCAGCATCAGCGCCTGGGCCTGCGGGCTGTCCAGTGCCGAGAGGTCAGCAGACTTCAGGCTGGCTTCGTCGCCGCCCTGGGCGGCCCAGGTGGCGAGGATGGAGCAGATGCGCGCGTGCGCGTACTGCACGTAGTACACCGGGTTCTCGTTGTTCTTGGCCAGCGCCAGGTCGATGTCGAAGATGTATTCGGTGTCGGGCTTGCGGCTGAGCAGGAAGAAGCGCACGGCGTCGGCGCTGGTCCACTCGATCAGGTCGCGCAGCGTGACATAGCTGCCGGCGCGCTTGGAGATCTTGACCTCTTCGCCGTTGCGCATCACGCGCACCATGGTGTGCAGCACGTAGTCGGGATAGCCCTGGGGAATGCCTGCGCCGACGGCCTGCAGCCCCGCGCGCACGCGAGCAATCGTGCCGTGGTGGTCCATGCCCTGGATGTTGATGGCCTTGGCAAAGCCGCGCTCCCATTTGGCCAGGTGGTAGGCGACGTCGGGCACGAAATAGGTGTAGCTGCCGTCGCTCTTTTTCATCACGCGGTCTTTGTCGTCGCCGTAGTCGGTCGACTTCAGCCACAGCGCGCCGTCCTGCTCATAGGTCTTGCCGGCCTCTTTCAGCTTTGTGACGGCGGCCTCGACGCGGCCCGAGCTGTACAGGCTGGACTCCAGGTAATAGTTGTCGAACTTCACCGAGAAGGCCTTCAAGTCCAGGTCCTGTTCGTGGCGCAGGTAGGCCACGGCGAACTGGCGGATCGAGTCGATGTCTTCCACATCGCCCGATGCGGTGAATTCGCGGTCGTCGGACTTGACCGTCTTCTTCGCCAGGAAGTCGGCCGCGATGTCGGCGATGTAGTCGCCGTTGTAGGCCGACTCGGGCCAGGCGGCGTCGCCCGGCTTGATGCCTTTGGCGCGCGCCTGCGTGCTTGCGGCCAGGGTCTGGATCTGTACGCCCGCGTCGTTGTAATAGAACTCGCGCCACACCTGTGCGCCCTGGGTGGCGAACAGGTTGCAGATCGCGTCGCCCAGCGCGGCCTGGCGGCCGTGGCCGACATGCAGCGGCCCGGTCGGGTTGGCGGAGACGAATTCGACAATCATGCGCTGCCCGCTGCCGGCGGCCAGTGTGCCGTAGGCGGCGCCGGCCTGCAGCACTTCGCGCACGGTTTCCTGCTTGGCGGCGGGCTTCAGGCGGATGTTGATGAAGCCGGGGCCGGCGATCTCGATGGCGTCCACCCAGCGTTCGAAGGCGGGCTTCTTGAGCAGGATGGCGCGCAGGTTTTCGGCGAGCTGGCGCGGGTTGAGCTTGAGCGGTTTGGCCAGCTGCATGGCGGCCGTGCAGGCGAAGTCGCCGTGGGCTGCCACTTTTGGAGATTCGAAGGCGGCTTTTTCGCCCGCGCCGGGGGAAAGTTCTTCCAGGCCCGCGGCCAGGGCCGCGAGCAGGTCTTTTTTGATCGAGAGCATGGGACGATTTTACGGTTAGCTACGCGCCGTCCGAGGCCCGGGGGTGCCCGGCCGTCGAATTTGACGTAGCCAAGCCCGGCCTTCTGTGTTTGAATTCCACGGGGAATTCGATTTCGCTTTCCCGCGTTTACCTCTGGGATTTAACTATGAAAAAACTATTGACCCTGGTCGCTATGACCTTTGCCATGTCCATGGGCCTGTCGGCCACGGCCCATGCGGCGGATGCCGCAGCCGATTGCGCGGCCAAGTCGGCCGAGAAAAAACTGGCTGGCGCCGCCAAGGCCAGCTTCGAGAAGAAATGCGTCCGCGATGCCGCCGCCGCGCCCAGCCCCGCCTGCGAGAAGTCCGCCGCCGACAAGAAGCTGGCCGGCGCCGCCAAGAACTCGCACATCAAGAAGTGCATGGCCGACGAGAAGAAGGCCGCCGCGCCTGCTGCGAAGCCGGCGGCTGCCGCTTCCGCCAAGAAATAAACCGGCCCCTGGGATTGGGGGCTGGCCCTCAATCCCGTTGTAACAGCTGCGCTTTGGCCGCCTGCTTGACGGCCTGCGTGAGCCGCTGCGCCGCCAGCGGCTCGCGCGCCCAGTGCTGCCAGTACAGCTTCACATCGACCGCGCAGCCCGGCAACACTTCCTGCAGCGGCGGGCGGTGTGTGCGTGCCGCCAGAAGAATGTCGGGCACCATGCCCCAGCCCATGCCCAGCTCCAGCGCGAGCTCGAAGGCATCCACCGCCGGCACGAAGTGGCGCGGGTAGAGCGCATCCTTGAGCTTGAAGTGCTGGGCCAGGAAAGTGTCCTGCAGCGCATCCTTGCGGTTGAAGATCACCGCCGGGCTGGCCAGCAGGCGATGGGCCAGGCGATTCGACCCCGTCGCCTTGCCGCCCGCCACGGGCTCATTCCACTGCGCGAGCAGCGCCGGCGAGGCCATGCAGCGGTAGCGCATCACGCCCAGCGGCTCGGCCACGCAGCCGCGCATGGCCTGGGCCAGTGTGGTGACGCAGCCGGTGACATCGCCGCTTTTGAGCGCATCGTGCGTGTGGTCCTGGTCGTCCACCACCACGTCCAGCAGCAGGCCGTGCGCTCGCAGCACCGGCGCCACGCCCGGTAAAAACCAGCTGCTCAGGGAGTCGGCATTCACCGCCACGTTCAGGCTTTGCAGCCGCCCGGCCTTGCCGCCGCCCTGCAGGCCAGCCAGCAAATCGGATTCCATCAAACGCAATTGCCGCACATGGCCCAGCAAGGCCTGGCCGGCGGGCGTGGCGCGCACCTGCTTGCCCCGCACCAGCAGGCGCTGGCCCAGCTCCGCCTCCAGCGACTTGATGCGCAGGGAGACGGCGGCCAGCGTCAGGCTCAAGGCTTTGGCGGCCTCGCTGAAGCTGCCATGTTCAATCACGGCGGCCAGGGCATCGAGTTGTCGGGCGTCGAGCATCTTTGATTAATCAAGTATTAATTGATTAAGCTGAGTTTTAGTTAATTTTGTTTAAGCATTATGGGCTTTGCATGACACTGCGAACAAGCCGCTTCCTGAACTTTTGCTTTTTTAAAGAACATCCATGAACCCGCTTGCCGCCCCCGCTTTCCTGACCGGCATGGTCATGAGCCTCTCGCTCATCATGGCCATAGGCCCGCAAAACGCCCATGTCATTCGCATGGGCCTGTTGCGTCAACACTTGTGGCTGACCGTCACGCTCTGTGTGCTGACCGACGTGGTGTTGATTGCCCTGGGTGTGATGGGGCTGGCGCAACTGGGCGGCCTGTCTGACAAGCTGCTGGGCGCGATGACGGGCGCGGGTGCGCTGGTGCTGGTGGTCTATGGCGCGCAGGCCATGCGGCGTTTTGTGCAGCCCGCGCCGCAAGCTGCCGACGGCGCGCCGCCCGCCGCCGAGCTCATTCCGCGGCGCAAGGCGGTAGGTTTGGCTTTGGCGCTTTCCTGGCTCAACCCCCACGCATGGCTGGATACGGCCGTGGTGATAGGCACGGCCTCGCTGGCCTATGCGCAGCCCGACAACACGGTGTTCGGCCTGGGGGCCATCACCGGTTCCTTCCTGTGGTTCACCGGCCTGGGTGTGGCGCTATGGTGCGTGGGACGCCGGCTCAACTCGCCGGCCGTATGGCGCGCCATGGACTTGCTGGTGGCGCTGATGATGTGGGGTACGGCGCTTTGGCTGGTGCGCGGCTTGTTTTAACGCCGCCTAGCCAAAGCCCCGCGCCAGAAACACAGCCGCCAGCGGAATAAAGGGCAGGATGTGCGCCTGCACCATCACCAGCTTGCGTGCCTTCTTGATTTCGGCTGCATCGGGCAGGGCTCCGCTGGCGCGCAGGGCGCGGCGCCAGCGCACAAACATCAGGGTCGGCTTGACGGAGATCAGGCCTATCACCAGGAACATGGCCAGCTTCACATAGAGCAGGGGATTGTGGGCATACCAGGCCGCGCCCTTGCTGCCCAGGAACACGCGCGCCAGGCCGGTCAGCAAGACCAAGCCCGCCGAGATGCCGTACACCATGTCGACCTTGCCCAGCCGCTCGACCACGGCGGCGTTCAGCCATTCGACGCGGCACAGCGCCGCCTCGCTCGCGAGAAAAACCACCATGGTGAGAATCGCCAGCAGGTGGGCATAGGCCAGCAGGGCTTCGAGCGTCATTGCGAGATCCTTTTGTTCGATAGGGGTTGTGTCAGGGCTTGGGGCCGGCAGCGGCTGCCGGGGCGCGCCAGAACTCCGGCTGGCTGTAGTGGTGCTTCAGGAAGTCCACCCACAGCCGCACCCGCAGCGGCAGATGCTTGCGCTGCGGGAACACCGCGTAAATGCCGTTGGGCGGCGCGGCAAAGTCTTCCAGCAGCGCCACCAGCCGTCCGGCGGCGATCTCCGATTCGACCTCCCAGGTGCTGCGCCACGCGATGCCGCAATCGGCCAGGCACCAGTCGTGCAGCACCTGGCCGTCGGAGCAATCAAGCGGCCCGCCCGGTTTGAGGTGGATCAGCTCGCCGCCCACCTGGAAGGCCCAGCCCCGCGTTTGCGAGGCATCGCTGGACAGCGTGAGGCAGTCAAAGCGGGCCAGCTCGCTGGGGTGCTGCGGCGTGCCGTGGGTCTTGAGGTAGCGCGGCGTGGCCACGCACAGGCGGCGGTTGTCGGCCATGCGCACGCTGACCAGCGAGGAGTCGGGCAGGTCGCCCACGCGCACCGCGCAGTCAAAGCCCTCGCCCGCCAGGTCCACCACGCGATCACTCAAATTCAGCGAGATGGTGACGTCGGCATGCTGTTCGCGAAAGCGGGTCACCAGCGGCGCGACATGGCGGCGACCGAAGCCCGCCGGCGCCGTGATGCGCAAATGGCCGCTGGCCTTGACGCCGCCGGCGGAGACGCTGGCCTCCGCATTGGCCAGGTCGGCCAGCAGGCGCTGGCAATCTTCCAGAAACGCGCTGCCTTCATGCGTGAGCGCGATGCGCCGGGTGGTGCGCACCAGCAGCTTCACACCCAGCCGTTCTTCCAGCGCATCCAGCCGCCGGCCCATGATGGCGGGCGCCACGCCCTCGGACTTGGCGGCCGCCGTCAGGCTGCCGCGCGCCACCACCGAGACAAAGGATTCCAGCTGCTTGAGTTTGTCCATGAACATTCATTATGCGCATGAATGTCAGTAATCAACAAAGAATCTCGGCTTATTCCACCTTTCATTTTGATGTGTGTTGCTGAAAGGTCAGCGCGTAATGCCGCCGGCCTGCAAGGCCGTGATGGCCTCGTTCGAATAACCGAGTTCCTCCAGCAGCTCCCGCGTGTGCTCGCCCAGCCGCGGCGGGTTCATGCGCACGCCAGGCCGCTCGCCGCCCAGCGTGAGCGGCAGCAGCACGGTGGAGGTGGTTTGGCCCGCGCGCTCGCCGTCGGCCAGCGTGATGGGCGCCAGGCCGCCGGTGGCCTTGAGGTGGGGGTCGTTGAACAGGTCTTGCGGCCGGGTGATGGGCGCGAAGGGCAGTGTGTGCTTTTCAAACACCGCGCCCAGCTCGGCGGCGCTGTAGTCGGCCAGGTGCGAGCGCAGCACGGGCATTAGCCAGTCGCGCGCGCGCACGCGTTCGTTGTTGCTTTGCAGCCGCGGGTCGGCCCGCAGCTCCTGCAAGCCGAAGGCGTCGCAAAAGATCGCCCATTGCGTGTCGCTGACGACGGCCAGAAAAATCTGCTCGCCGTCCCTGACCGTGAACACGTCGTAAACCGCCCAGGCCGAAATTCGGCTGGGCATGGGCGCGGCGGCCTGGCCGGTCACGGCGAACTGCATCATGTGCTGGGCCACGAGGAACACGTTGTTCTCGAACAGCGCGGCCTGAACTTCCTGGCCCTTGCCGGTTTTTTCGCGTGCCGCCAGCGCGGCCATCGCGCCGATGGCACCGAACATGCCGCCCATGATGTCGTTCACGCTGCTGCCGGCGCGCAGTGGATCGCCGGCGCGGCCTGTCATATAGGCCAGGCCGCCCATCATCTGCACCACCTCGTCGAGCGCCGTGCGGTGGTCGTAGGGGCCGGGCAGGAAACCCTTGTGGCTCACATAGATCAGCCGCTCATTGAGCCGCGAGAGGCTGGCGTAGTCCAGGCCCAGCTTCTTCATGGTGCCGGGCTTGAAGTTCTCGCTCACCACGTCGGCCGTGGCCACCAGCTTGAGCACCAGCTCCCGCCCCTCGGCGGTTTGCAAATCCACGGCGATGCTCTTCTTGTTGCGGTTGAACATGGGGAAAAAGCCCGCACCCGAACCGATCAGCTTGCGGGTGCTGTCCCCCGCGACGGGCTCGACCTTGATGACCTCGGCGCCCAGGTCGGCCAGCAGCATGCCGCAGGTCGGCCCCATGACCATGTGGGTGAACTCGACGACGCGCAGGCCGGCGTAGGGCAGCGGCTTTCCCTGCGCACTGGAAGCTGCGGCGGCCTCAGGCATGGCTGCCTCCTTGCACAAAACCTTTGGGCAGGCCGGCCTCGGGCGTCATGCCGTAAATCGGCTCGCCCGGCAGGCCTGCCTTGAGCGGCGCTCGAGCGGACACCAGTTTTTCAAGATCGACGCCTGTTGAAACATCCATGGCTTCGAACATGAAGACCAGGTCTTCGGTGACCACGTTGCCCGATGCGCCCGGCGCATAAGGGCAGCCACCCAGGCCGCCCAGCGAGGCATCGAAGGTGCGCACGCCCTCGTCATAGGCGGCCAGGCAGTTGGCCAGACCCAGGCCGCGCGTGTTGTGCATATGGGCCGCGCCGGCATGCGCGCCGATTTCCGCGCGCAGCCGCCGGAACAGGCGCCTGACCTGCGCCGGGTTGGCGTAGCCCGTGGTGTCCGACAGGCCCGATTCGTCGGCGCCCGCGGCAATGCACTGGGCGGCCAGGCGGATCACGTCGTCCTCGGCGACTTTGCCCTGCAGCGTGCAGCCGAAGGCGGTGGAAATGCCGGCCTCGACTTTCACATGCGGCGCAATGTCACGCCGCATCGCCGCGATGGCGCGCACTTCCTCGACCATCTCTTCACATGTCTTGCGCACATTGGCCAGCGAGTGCGCGGCGCTGGCCGACACCGGCAAGGTCAGCTTGTGCACGCCGGCCGCCAGGGCCGCCTGCGCGCCGCGCAAATTGGGCACCAGCGCCATGACCGTGAGGCCGGGCAGGGTCAGCGCATGCCGCACCACCTCGGCCGCGTCGGCCATTTGAGGCAACAACCTGGCGGGCACGAAGGATGCGACCTCGATCTCGCGCAGGCCGGCCTCATAGAGGGCGCTGATCCAGCGCAGCTTGTCCTCCGTCGGCATGACGGCCTTGACCGACTGCAGGCCGTCGCGCGGCCCGACCTCGCTGATAAGCACTTCGGGGCCGGGCGGCTGGGCTATTCGGGAGGGGCTTGCGTCCATAAGTGAAGTTCTGTAAGATAGAATGTAGTTCTTTCTTATGATATATTCCGCGTTGAGTGCCGGCTTGTCAAGCCGCATGCCGCGCAAGCCATGAAAGGTGGCCATGCCCCGCAAAGCACAGGTCGAATCCCTTGCCGACAGCCATGCCGCACCGGGCGGCGCGGCCGCGGTGGACCGCGCCCTAACCCTGTTGTCCGCGTTTCGCGTGGGCGACACCTCGCTGAGCCTGGCCGAGCTCGCGAGCCGCACGCAGCTGTACAAAAGCACGACGCTGCGCTTGCTGGCCTCGCTGGAACACGCGCGCCTCGTGCAGCGCCTGGATGACGGCAACTACGGGCTGGGCAACGAGGTGGCGCGGCTCAATGCCGTGTATGCCGCCTCGTTTTCGCTGGACCGCGTGGTCATGCCGGTGCTGCGCGCCCTGGTCGCGGCCACCGGCGAGAGCGCTGCCTACCATGTGCGCCAGGGCGAGGCCCGCCTGTGCCTGTATCGGGTGGACTCGCCGCATCCGATCCGCGACCACATCAAGGCCGGCGACCTGCTGCCCGCCGACCGTGGCAGCGGTGCCCGCATCCTCATCGCCTTTGACGCCGAGCGTGCCAAGGCACGCGGGCGAAAAGACCAGCAGTTGTATGCCAGGATTCGCGAGCAGGGTTACTACACCGCCGTCGGGGACCGACTCGCCGAGGTGGCTGGCATTTCAGCACCGGTGTTCAAGGCCGACGGCGCACTCGCGGGCGCCTTGACGCTGACCATGCCCGCCAACCGCTACCACGAGCGCTACGTCAAGCCACTGCTGGAATCCGCCCGCCGCCTGACAGGCCAGATGTAGGACGCCCGTATCGCGGCTCAGTTTTGCGCGGCGATGCGTTCGATACGCCACTGGATGTTGAGCGAAAACCGTTCACCCGGGCCCAGTTCGCGCAGGCCGGGCTGGCCCGGCAGATGGAAGGCGTCGATGGGCTGCGTGATGGGTTCAAAGCAGAACGCGGGCCCCTCGGGCGGCCGGTAGACCAGGCAGAAGTGCTGCCCGGGACCGCCGTCGCGCTCAAAGTCCGGCATGCTGGCCGTGACCTGCAGGCCCAGTTCAGGCCAGGCGATGCTGGCCTTGCCGCCCCATCCGGTGTAGCCGTTGTCGATGAGCGGGCCGTTGGCCGGCGCACCTTTGTTCAGGTCCCATCCGTCCGGAAACTCGGCCGTGTGCGCCACCGGCAGCGGATCCTCACCACAGAGCCACACGCCTTGCACAGGCGCGGTGATCCGTGTTTGCGGCGTGCGCGGGAACCAGGGATGCACGCCCAGCCCGTACGGCAGCGGCGTGGTGCCCAGGTGGCGCACCTGCACCCGCTGGTCCAGGCCTCCGTCAACCAGCCGGAAGGTCTGCACAGCCTCATAGTCGTAGGGGTTGCCGTCAAAGCCGTTCGACACCAGTGTCATCACCAGTGTGTCGTCGCGCGGCCGGTCAAGCTCCCAGGACTGCAGCCAGCCGTCCCCGTGGATGGGGTAGGGCTCGCCTTTGCGGTTGGCCCGCATCGCGTGAAAACGCCCCGCGTGTTGAAAGCCGCCGCCGCTGATGCGGTTGGACCACGGCACCATGGCAAACGAAGCGGTCTGGTAGAGGTCTTCTGTCTTGCCGTCCCAGGGCCGCCAGAGGTCCAGCGGCCCTTGCGGGCGGTCAAGCTGCCAGGCGGCCACGCTGCCGCCCAGCGAGGGCACCAGCCCCAGGCGCTGGCCGGCGTGGCGCAGCCAGACAACAGGATGTGCGGGATCGGTCATTGAAGGCCCTTTCATGATCTAGCTGTCCATGTGCTTTTTTGATGTGCGCCTTGCGTGCGGCATCAGCCGGCAAACATACCCGCCGGCAATCCCGGGCTGTCGACTGCCACCGCAAACAGGCCGCCCGCCAGGGGTTCGACACTGAGTTGTTCGGGCGTGAGGCCGGTTCGGGCGCTGGTGATAAAAAGCGTGCGCATGTCCGGCCCGCCAAAGGCGCAATTGGTCACCTGGCTTGCGGGCAGCGGCACGCGGCATAGCTCCCGCGCGGTGACCGGGTCATGGCAGCTGACGCAAGCGCCGCCCCAATGGGCGATCCACAGGCGGCCGGCGGCGTCAGTCGTCATACCGTCAGGCACGCCGTCCCCTTCCGTGAAGGCCAGCCAGAGCCGCTTGTTGGACAAGGTCCCCGTCGCGCTGTTGAAGTCGTAGATATAAACGCGGCCATTGACCGTGTCGTTGAAGTACAGGCTGCGCCCGTCGGCGGACCATGTGGGGCCGTTGGTCACCGCAAAACCTTGGTCGTGGCGCGTGCAGCGGCCGTCGGAGTCATAGCGGTACAGCGCGCCCGTGGGGGCCACGCAATTGAAATCCATGGTTCCCGCCCAGAAGCGGCCTTGCGCATCGCACTTGCCGTCATTGAAGCGGTTGCCCGGCAAGCCGGGCTCGGGCTGGTGCAGGTAGCGGGGCTCACCGCCCGCGGCAGGGTCAAACAAGGCGAAGCCGCGCCTCAGTGTGACGGCCAGGCCGGGCGCATGGGTGCGTTCGGCCAGCGCGGAAATTTCCTCGCCAAAGGACCAGCTTTTGCGCTCGCCGGTGGCCGGGTCAAAGCGGTGCAGGCGGCACGCCAGTATGTCCACCCAGTACAGCGCCTGTTCGCGCGGCGACCACAATGTGCCTTCTCCCAGCAGGGCCTGAGCCGGGTCAACGCAATGCGCCACGCCGGGCACGGGTGCGGCCGGTTGCTCGGTTTGCGTGTCCGCGGGCGTATCCGGAATCGAAGTCACTGATGTCTCCCTTGGGTCTCTTCCTGGCCTCTTGACGCGGTGCATGATATCAATGCATAGTAATACTGGAAACTTATTATTTTTCAACCAATAGATATCAAAATTGCAATGTCAGATACTTTCAACTCCATTCCCATGCGCGCCGCTCCCGCCAGCGACACGCTTTCCGTGTTTCCCAGCCTGAAAGGGCGGCCGGTTTTTGTCACCGGCGGCGGAAGCGGCATAGGCGCCGCCATCGTGACGGCGTTCGCGCAGCAGGGCGCGCGCGTTGCCTTCATCGATGTCGCCAAGGAGGCCAGCGAGGCCCTCGCGCAGCAGCTGGCGGACGCGGGGCATGCCCGCCCGTGGTGGCGTGCCTGCGATGTGCGGGACGTGGCCGCGCTGCAATCGGCGATAGCCGAGGCGGCGGGTGCGCTGGGCGACTTCTCGGTGCTGGTCAACAACGTGGCCAGCGACGACCGCCACAGCCTGGAGTCCGTGACGCCCGCTTACTACGACGAGCGCATCGCCATCAACGAGCGCCCCGCCTTTTTCGCGATCCAGTCGGTGGTGCCGGGCATGCAGCGGCTGGGCGCCGGTTCCATCATCAACCTGGGCTCTACCGGCTGGCAGGGCAAGGGCACCGGCTACCCCTGCTACGCCATCGCCAAGTCTTCGGTGAACGGGCTGACGCGCGGGCTCGCGAAAACGCTAGGCCGCGACCGCATCCGTATCAATACCGTGTCGCCGGGCTGGGTCATGACCGAGCGCCAGATCAAGCTCTGGCTGGACGCCGAAGGCGAGAAGGAACTCCAGCGCAACCAGTGCCTGCCCGACAAGCTGCTGCCCCACGACATCGCGCGCATGGTGCTCTTCCTGGCATCGGACGACGCGGTCATGTGCACCGCGCAGGAATTCAAGGTCGACGCCGGCTGGGTTTGAAGCTGGCTCCCCTCGAAGCGCCTTCGGCGCCTCCCCCTCAAGGGGGCTGAGGGCCGCGGCTCCAAGCCTGACTGCGCAGGCTTGGACGGTACGAAGAATCAGCGACTCTGACGCTGATGCGGCCTGCAAGGCACACTAGCGGCCCGGCAAAGCCGGTTCCGCGGTGTCCCTGGCTAGGGCAGTGCTGGTTTTTAGTCCGCTTCCAGTTTGCGGCCGTACAGCGTGAGGCTGGCTGTCTTCAGCGCCTTCATCATGATCTTGGCGGCTGGTGAAGGCAGCCGGTCGGTGCGGGTGATGATGCCGAAGGCGTCCATGTGGCAGGGCACGTCCAGCGGCAACACCGAGACGAGGCCGTGCGTCGCGTAGTACTTCGCCACGTCGGCCGCGACCACGGCCACCATGTCGCTTTGCTGCAGCATGCGCGTGATGAAAAGCAGCGCTGAGGACTCGACCATATTGATGGGCGGCGCCAGCCCCTCTTCCTGGAACATCAGCTCGAAGCGGTGCCTCAGCACGCTGCCCGCGGGCGGCACGATCCAGGCGGCCGACACCACATCGCGAAGCGTGAGGCCCGATACGCCCAGCAAGGGGTGCCCCGGCCTGGCCATGGCGCACACCGGCTCTTCGACCAGCGGCTCGTAGCGCAGATGGGTTTTGTCATGCTCGGCAAAGAGGCGCGCCACCAGGATGTCGAGCTTGCCCTGCTCCAGCCGCTCCAGCAGCACCGGGCTGGTTTCGATGTCCAGCGAAATGCGCAGGCTGGGGTGCTCCTGCTTGACCACGGCCACCGCGGACGGCAGCAAGGCCAGGCCCGGCGAGGTAATCGCCCCTATGCCTACCTGGCCGAAGTGCCCTGTCTTGAGCGCGGTGAGCTCGTCATTCGCCTGGTTCAGGCTGGCCAGCGCCATGCGCGCGTGCCGGATCATGGTTTCGCCGTACCAGGTCGGCCGCATGCCGCGGGGCAGGCGCTCAAACAGCGGCACTTCCAGCACATCCTCCAGGTCCTTGAGCAGCTTGGACGCCGCCGGCTGGGTCATGCTGAGAACCTGCGCCGCGCGATGGATATTGCCTTCCTCGGCCAGCGCAACCAGTAGCAGCAGCTGGCGTGTTTTGAGCCGGGCGCGTATGAACCAATGGTTGTAGGGGGTCATCGGGTTTTCCAGAATGTGTAGAACGATATCGATTTTGTCAAAAAAACGATTAGATTGATATCAAAATCGATTCTAGACTGCAGCCCATGAAAAAGCATCTCTCATGAGATTCGGCGAATTGCAGCACAACGCCCGGCACTACATCAACGGGCGCTGGGAAACCGGCACTACCACCGGCATCAGCACCAACCCTTCGGATACCCGGGAGGTGGTCAGCGAGTATGCGCGTGCCGATCGCAACCAGACCGAACTGGCGATCCGCGCCGCCTCCGAGGCTTTGCCGCACTGGAGCCGCAGCACGCCGCAGCGCCGCGCCGACGTGCTCGACCAGATAGGCAGCGAAATCCTGGCGCGCAAGGATGAGCTGGGCATGCTGCTGGCGCGGGAAGAGGGGAAAACACTGCCTGAAGGCGTGGGCGAAGCGGGCCGGGCCGGGCAGATATTCAAATTTTTTGCCGGAGAGGCGCTGCGCGTCCAGGGCGAGACCATGGCATCGGTGCGGCCCGGCATCCACGTGGATGTGACGCGTGAACCCGTCGGCGTGGTGGGCATCATCGCGCCGTGGAATTTCCCGCTGGCGATTCCCGCCTGGAAGATCGCGCCCGCTCTGGCCTATGGCAATACAGTGGTCTTCAAACCGGCCGAGCTGGTGGTGACCTGCGCCTGGGCGCTGGCCGAAATCATCAGCCGCTGCGGGCTGCCCGCAGGCGTGTTCAACCTGGTCATGGGCAGTGGCCGGGAAGTCGGGCAGGCGCTGGTCGACAGTCCGTTGGTCAATGCCTTGAGCTTCACCGGCTCGGTGCCCACAGGCGAACGCCTTCTCCAGTCCGCCGCCGCGCGCCGCGCCAAGGTTCAGCTTGAAATGGGCGGCAAGAACCCGCTGGTGGTGCTGGCCGACGCCGATCTCGACCAGGCCGTCGAATGCGCGGTTCAGGGCTCGTATTTTTCGACAGGCCAACGCTGCACCGCCTCAAGCCGCCTCATCGTGGAGGCGCCGGTGCACGACGCCTTTGTGGCCCGGCTGCGCCACCGCATCGCCTCGCTCACCGTGGGCCACGCGCTGGAGGCCGGCATCGAGATGGGGCCCGTGGTCGACCGGGCCCAGCTTGACCAGAACCAGGCCTACCTCGAGATTGGCCGCAACGAAGGCGCGGAGCATGTCTGGGGCGGCGAGCTGCTCGAGCGCCCGACGCCTGGGCATTACATGAGCCCCGCGCTTTTCCTGGCCAAGCCGGAGCACCGCATTGCGCGGGAGGAAATCTTCGGGCCCGTGGCTTGTGTGCTGCAGGCCTATGACTTTGAGCATGCGCTGGCCTTGGCCAACGACACGCCTTTCGGCTTGTGCGCGGGTATCTGCACGACTTCCCTCAAGCACGCCATGCACTTCAAGCGCAATGCGGAGGTCGGCATGACCATGGTGAACCTGCCGACCGCCGGTGTTGATTTTCACGTGCCCTTCGGCGGGCGCAAGGCGTCGAGCTACGGGCCGCGTGAGCAGGGCCGGTATGCGGCGGAGTTCTTCACAACCGTGAAGACCGGCTACATGCTGGCCTGAGCCGCCGAAGGGCGGCCGGGAGTTGCCAGTTTCATTTCAACCAAGGAGACAACATGAAGATTCATCGCCGTACCCTCGTTGCCGCACTCGCCAGTGCGCCATTTGCCGGTTTGCTGCCGGTTTCCGCATGGGCGCAAAAGCCCATCGTGCTGGGCTTCAGCCAGGTGGGCGCGGAAAGCGAATGGCGCACCGCCAACACCGAATCCATCAAGTCGGCCGCCAAGGACGCAGGCATTGAGCTGAAGTTTTCCGATGCCCAGCAAAAGCAGGAGAATCAGATCAAGGCCATCCGCTCCTTCATCGCGCAGAAGGTCGACGTGATCGCCTTCTCGCCCGTCGTCGAATCGGGATGGGAAACCGTCCTGCGCGAGGCCAAGGCAGCCAAGATACCGGTGGTGCTGACGGACCGCTCCGTCAACGTGAAGGACACCTCGCTCTATGTCTCCTTCATGGGTTCCGACTTTGTGGAAGAGGGCCGCAAGGCGGGCCGCTGGCTGGTGGACAAAATGAAGGGCACGACCGGCCAGGTCAACATCGTCGAGCTGCAGGGTACCGTGGGTTCCGCACCGGCCATCGACCGCAAAAAAGGTTTTGAAGAGATCATCAAGGCCGACCCGAAATTCAAGATCATCCGCTCGCAGACCGGCGACTTCACCCGGGCCAAGGGCAAGGAAGTGATGGAAGCCTTCCTCAAGGCCGAAGGCAAGAAGATCAATGTGCTGTTCGCGCACAACGACGACATGGCCATTGGTGCGATCCAGGCGATTGAAGAAGCCGGCATGAAGCCGGCGAAAGACATCACCATCATCTCGATCGATGCCGTCAAGGGCGCTTTCGAGGCCATGATGGCCGGCAAGCTCAATGTCTCCGTGGAGTGCAGCCCCTTGCTGGGCCCGCAGCTGATGGCCGCGGTCAAAGACATCAAGGCCGGCAAACAGGTTCAGAAACGAATCGTTACTGAAGAAGGGATTTTTCCGATGGAAGTGGCAGCCGCGGAATTCCCCAAGCGTAAGTACTGAGTTGCGGCTGTAATAGCTCGCAGGGATACTGGAAGATTCACATACAACATTTCTAGGAGACTGTTCATGAAGCGTATTTTTCTGAAAACCTTGTTGGCCGGCATGGCTGCGGCCGCCCTCGGCATCGCGCCGTTGGCATTTGCCCAGGACAAGGGCACCATCGGCATTTCGATGCCGACCAAGTCCTCGGCCCGGTGGATCGCCGATGGCGACAACATGGTCAAGGTGCTCAAGGAGCGCGGCTACAAGACCGACCTGCAGTACGCCGAGGACGACATCCCTAACCAGCTCGCCCAGATCGAAAACATGATCACCAAAGGTGTGAAGGTGCTGGTGATCGCCTCCATCGACGGCACCACCTTGTCCAAGGCCCTGCAAAACGCGGCAGACAAAGGCATCAAGGTCATCGCCTACGACCGGCTGATCAAGGGTTCGAAGAACGTGGACTACTACGCCACCTTCGACAACTTCCAGGTCGGCGTGCTGCAGGCCACCAGCATTGTCGACAAGCTGGGCCTGAAGCAGGGCAAGGGCCCCTTCAACATCGAACTTTTCGGCGGCTCGCCTGACGACAACAACGCCTTCTTCTTCTATGACGGCGCCATGAGCGTGCTCAAGCCCTACATCGACAGCGGGAAGCTGGTGGTGCGCAGCAAGCAGATGGGCATGAACAAGGTGGGCACGCTGCGCTGGGACGGCGCAGTGGCCCAGGCGCGCATGGACAACCTGCTGTCGGCCTACTACGGCCAGGAGAAAGTCCACGCGGTACTGTCGCCTTATGACGGGCTGTCCATCGGTATCCTGTCTTCGCTTAAAGGCGTCGGCTACTGCACGGCGCAGCAACCCTGCCCGATTGTCAGCGGCCAGGACGCCGAGATCCCTTCGGTGAAATCCATCCTGAAAGGCGAGCAGTACTCCACCGTCTTCAAGGACACGCGCGAGCTGGCCAAGGTGACGGCCAACATGGTGGACGCGGTGCTGTCGGGTAAGCAACCCGAAATCAACGACACCAAAACCTACAACAACGGCGTGAAGGTGGTTCCCTCCTACCTGCTCAAGCCGGTGGCTGTCGATGCCTCCAACTGGAACAAGGTGCTGGTCGGCAGCGGTTACTACAAGGAATCGCAGATCAAGTAAGTTGGCTCGCCGCCAATTTGCGCTGAAACAAGGCGGTCCTGCGCGGCAACGCGCGGGACCGCCGACGACAAGAGGTGGCAATCATCTCCGTACCCAAAGGACAGGCATTGGACACGATTCTGGAGATGCGCGATATCCGCAAGACCTTTCCCGGGGTTGTCGCGCTGAACAAGGTCAACCTGCGCGTGCGCGCGGGCGAAATCCACGCGATCGTCGGTGAGAACGGCGCCGGAAAATCGACCTTGATGAAGGTGCTCTCCGGGGTGTATCCCCACGGCTCCTACAGCGGCGACATTGTTTTTGAAGGCCAGGAACGCAAGTTCCTCGGCATCCACGACAGCGAGCAGCTGGGCGTCATCATCATCCACCAGGAACTGGCGCTGGTGCCGCTGCTGTCCATCGCCGAGAACATCTTCCTCGGCAACGAAACCGCGCAGCGCGGCGTCATCGACTGGATGGCGGCGCACAGCAAGACCCAGGCCCTGCTGAAAAAAGTAGGGCTCAAGGAATCACCCGCCACGCTGATCACGGACATCGGCGTGGGCAAGCAGCAACTCGTTGAAATCGCCAAGGCCCTGTCCAGGCAGGTCAGGCTGCTCATCCTCGACGAGCCCACGGCAAGCCTCAACGAGAACGACAGCCAGGCCTTGCTGGACCTGTTGCTGGAACTCAAGGGACAGGGCATCACCTGCATCCTGATATCGCACAAGCTCAATGAAATCTCGCGCGTGGCGGATGCCATCACCATCCTGCGCGACGGCAGCACCGTGGAAACACTGGATTGCCGCGCAGAAGCCATCAGCGAGGACCGCGTCATCCGCGGCATGGTGGGCCGCGAGATGGCCGACCGCTACCCGCCGCGCGAGCCGCAAATCGGCGAAACCGTGTTCGAGGTGCGCGACTGGAATGTCTACCACCCCCTGCACACTGACAGGAAGTTCATCAAGGACGTCAACCTGCAGGTGCGGCGCGGGGAAATCGTCGGCATTGCCGGCCTGATGGGGGCGGGGCGCACGGAGCTTGCCATGAGCATCTTCGGCCGCTCCTGGGGCCGCCGCATCAGCGGCCAGGTGCTGCTGAACGGCCAGCCTGTCGACGTGGGAACGGTGGAGAAAGCCGTGCGCCGCGGCCTGGCCTATGTGACTGAAGACCGCAAGGGCAACGGGCTGGTGCTGAACGAGGATATCCAGTTCAATATGTCGCTGGCCCATCTCAAGGGTGTTTCGACCGCCGCCGTGATCGACAGCGGCCGCGAATACCAGGTCGCGCAGGGTTACCGGGAAAAGCTGCGCATCCGTTGCTCCAGCGTCGGCCAGAAAGTCCTCAATCTCTCGGGCGGCAACCAGCAGAAGGTGGTGCTCGGGAAATGGCTTTTCACGAGTCCCGAGGTGCTGATCCTCGACGAGCCCACGCGAGGCATCGACGTGGGCGCCAAATACGAAATTTATACCCTGATGGCCCAGCTTGCGGCCGAGGGGAAATGCATCATCGTCATTTCTTCGGAAATGCCGGAACTGCTGGGCATGACGGACCGCATCTACGTCATGAATGAAGGCCGCTTCATCGCTGAAATGCCGACGGCCCAGGCCTCCCAGGAAAAAATCATGCGCGCGATCATGAAAGCAAGCTGAAATGAAGAACGAGTCCTCCCATATCGCCGCACCCGCGGTCAAAGCCGCCGCGGCCGGCGACAAGTCGCCGCTCGACTACCTGAAGCACAACTTCCGCGAATACGGGATGCTGATCACGCTGGTGGCCATCATGGCCTTCTTCCAGTACATGACCGACGGCACGCTCATGCAGCCGCTCAACCTCACCAACCTGATCCTGCAGAACAGCTACATCGTCATCATGGCGCTGGGCATGCTGATGGTGATCGTGGCGGGGCATATCGACCTGTCGGTGGGTTCGGTGTGCGGCTTCATCGGCGCACTGGCCGCCGTGCTGATGGTGCAATACGACTGGCATTTTGTGCCGGCCTCGCTGGCCTGCCTGGCCTGCGGCGCGCTGATCGGCGCGGCCCAGGGCTGGTTCGTCGCCTTCTTCCGCATTCCTTCCTTCATCGTCACGCTGGCGGGCATGCTGGTGTTCAAGGGGCTGGCCCTGGCGTTGCTGCAGGGGCAGTCGGTCGGCCCTTTCCCCGATTCCTTCCAGATGCTCAGCTCCGGCTTCATGCCTGAGCTGCTCAGCAGCGAAGGCCTGCGCATGAGTTCGCTGCTGCTGGGCGTGGTGCTCGCGGCCGTGCTCGCCGTGGCCGGCATACGCGCGCGGGCCAATGAGTTCAAGCACGGCATCCAGGCCGAGCCCGCGGCATTCTTCTTCATCAAGACGGCGGCGTTCTCGGCGCTGCTGATCTATTTCAGCTACCTGTTGTCCTCGTACAGGGGGTTGCCGAATGTCCTGATCGTGATGGCCGCGCTGATCTTCCTGTTCCACTTCATCACCAGCCGCACCACCATCGGGCGGCGCGTTTATGCCATGGGCGGCAACGAGAAGGCCGCCAAGCTCTCGGGCATCAAGACCGAACGCCTGGCTTTCTATACCTTTGTGAACATGGGTGTGCTGGCGGCGCTGGCGGGACTGGTGTTTGCCGCGCGCCTGAACACCGCTACCCCCAAGGCCGGCCTGGGTTTTGAACTCGACGTCATCGCCGCCTGCTTCATCGGCGGCGCCTCGGCCTCGGGCGGTGTCGGCAAGGTCATGGGCGCGGTGATAGGCGCCTTCGTGATGGGCGTGATGAACAACGGCATGTCCATCCTGGGCATAGGCATCGACTACCAGCAGGTCATCAAGGGCGCGGTGCTGCTGGCCGCGGTGTTCGTCGACGTCTACAACAAGAACAAGGCATGAAACACCCGGCCGTTTCAAAGGCGGATACCGCGGCGCGCTGCGCGGGGCTCAAGCCATGACACCGGCCGGCAGCCACCCCGATATCGCCCCCGTGCTGGAGCTCGAGGGCATCCACAAGCAGTTTGCGGGTGTCGCGGCGCTGCGTGATGTGCGTTTGCGCCTCTACCCCGGTGAGATCCATGCCTTGATGGGGCAAAACGGTGCGGGCAAGTCCACCCTGATCAAGGTCCTGACCGGCGTGCTCGAGGCCAGCGGCGGCCGGATGCACCTGGCCGGCGAGCCGGTGTGGCCGGGCTCTCCGCTGGACGCGCAGCGCCTGGGCATCAGCACGGTCTACCAGGAGGTCAACCTCTGTCCCAACCTCTCGGTGGCGGAAAACATTTTCGCGGGCCGCTATCCGCGCTGCGGCCTGGCGCAGGGTTACCGCATCGACTGGGCCGAGGTGAACCGCCGCGCGCGCGAGCTGGTCGCGCGTGTGGGCCTGGACATCGACGTCTCGCGCCTGCTGTCCAGCTACCCGGTCGCGGTGCAGCAACTGGTCGCCATCGCGCGTGCCATCAGCATCGAGTCGAAAGTCCTCATCCTCGACGAGCCGACGTCCAGCCTCGATGACGATGAAGTGCAAAAACTCTTCGAGGTATTGCGCCGGCTGCGCGACGGCGGCCTCGCCATCGTGTTTGTGACCCACTTCCTGAACCAGGTCTATGCGGTGTCCGACCGCATCACGGTGCTGCGCAACGGCACTTGGGTCGGCGAGTGGCGGGCCGCGGAGCTGGGGCCGCAGGCATTGATCGCGGCCATGCTCGGCCGGGAGCTGGCCGCGCAGTCCGCCGCCGCCGCGGCAGCCCCCAACTTTGATACCGCCGCGCCGGCGCTTCTGGAGGCTGAAGGCCTGGGCCAGGCTGGCCAGTTGCAGGCGGTGGACCTGCGCGTGCGCGCCGGCGAAGTGCTTGGCCTTGCCGGCCTGCTGGGTGCGGGCCGCACGGAACTGGCACGCCTGCTGTTCGGCCTGGAGGCACCGGACCGCGGGGTGCTCCGGATCGACGGCCAGACCGTGAGCTTTTCCAGTCCGGCTGATGCGATCCGGCATGGCTTGGCCCTGTGCCCGGAGGAGCGCAAGACCGACGGCATCGTCGCCGAACTGTCGGTGCGGGAGAACATCGCGCTGGCGCTGCAGGCGCGCATGGGCGTGCGCCGGTTTCTGTCGCGTGCCGAACAGACGGCGCTCGCCGAACGTTTTATCCAGGCCATGGGTATCAAGACCGCGAGTGTGGACACGCCCATCGGCTTGCTGTCGGGCGGCAACCAGCAAAAAGCCATGATCGCGCGCTGGCTCGCGACCGAGCCGCGCCTGCTGATCCTGGACGAACCCACGCGCGGCATCGACGTGGCCGCCAAGCAGGAAATCATGGAGCAGATCCTGCGCCTGGCGCAGGCCGGCATGGCGGTGATCTTCATCTCCTCCGAAATGAGCGAGGTGGTGCGCGTGGCGCACCGCATCGTGGTGCTGCGCGACCGCCGCAAGGTCGGTGAGCTGCCGGCCGGCAGCAGCGAAGACGCTGTGTACGAACTGATTGCGGCTGAACATGCCTGATCTGAAACACCCTCCAAGCGCCTCGGGCGATCTTTCTCCCCGGCGGGCGTCCCTGGCTGCTGTCTTGCGGCATCGACTGGCCTGGCCGCTCATCACGCTCTTGCTGCTGCTGGCGGTGAACACCGCGTTTAACGCCAGTTTTCTGCATATGGAATGGCGTGACGGCCACCTGTACGGCAGCCTGATCGACATCCTCAACCGTGCTGCGCCGCTGGTGCTGGTGTCGCTCGGGATGACCATGGTCATCGCCACCCGCGGCATCGACATATCGGTGGGCGCCGTGGTGGCCATCGCCGCCGCGGTCGCGGCCTGGATGATAGGCGGCTCGGTGACGGGAAGCGTGAGCCGCTTTCCCATGCCGCTGGCGATTCTTGCGGCGCTGGGCGTCGCGCTGCTGTGCGGTTTGTGGAACGGGCTGCTCGTCGCCCGCGTGGGCATGCAGCCCATCATCGCCACGCTCATCCTCATGGTGGCGGGCCGTGGCATCGCGCAGCTCATTACCGGCGGGCAGATCATCACCATTTACTACGCGCCCTATTTCTTCCTGGGCAGCGGCTACTTGCTGGGCCTGCCTTTTTCGCTCTTTATCGCGGTGGTGGTGTTTGCCCTGCTGTACCTGGCGGTGACGCGTACCGCATTGGGCCTGTTCGTCCAGGCCGTGGGCATCAACCCGACCGCGGCCCGTGTCGCGGGCGTGCAGGCACGGCGCCTGATGGTTGCGGCCTACGCCTTCAGCGGCTTTTGCGCGGGTATCGCGGGCCTGCTGATCAGCTCCAACGTCAAAAGCGCCGACGGCAACAATGCGGGCCAGCTGCTGGAGCTGGACGCCATCCTGGCGGTGACGCTGGGCGGCACCGCGCTGACCGGTGGCCGCTTCAGCCTGGTGGGCAGCGTGATCGGCGCGCTGATCATCCAGACCTTGACCTATGCCATCTATTCACTGGGTGTGCCGCCCGAGATCAACCTGGTGGTCAAGGCGGTGGTGGTGTTTGCGGTGATGCTGCTGCAGTCACCTGAGTTCCGCGCCGAGATCGCCATCTTGATGCGGCGTCCCGCCGCGCCGGGGATGCGGCCATGAGTTCGGTGGCCACCAAGCCCATGGGAGAAGCCCGAGAGGCCCTTCCCAGGCCGCCGGCGCCGGCCGCAGCGGCGTCCCGCTTCAATCCCAAATACCTGCCGCTGGCCGTCACCATCTCGCTGTTCGTCGCCATGGCGACCCTGGGTTCGGTGCTCTACAGCGGCTTCTTCTCCGCGCAGGTTTTCCTCAACCTGCTGGTGGACAACGCCTTCCTGATCATCGTCGCCGTGGGCATGACTTTTGTCATCCTGTCGGGCGGCATCGACCTGTCCGTCGGCTCCGTGGTGGCGCTCACCACCATGGTGTCGGCGGCGCTGGTGGAGCACCACGGCTGGCATCCCGGGGCGGTGATCCCGCTGGTGCTGCTCATGGGCACGGCCTTCGGCGCCTTCATGGGTTTCCTGATCGAGCGCTTCCGTTTGCAGCCCTTCATCGTGACGCTGGCCGGGATGTTTCTCGCGCGCGGCCTGTGCTACCTGATCAGCGTCGATTCCATCAGCATCACCAATGAGCTCTATACGGACATTTCGCAGCTGCGCATTCCCTTGTGGGAGGGGGCCTCGCTGTCCATCGGCGCCGTGATTGCCGTCGTGGTGCTGCTCGCTGCGGTGTTTGTCGCGCACTGCACGCCCTTCGGCCGCACCGTGTACGCCGTCGGCGGCCACGAGCAGTCGGCGCTGCTGATGGGCCTGCCGGTGCGCCGGACGCTGGTGGGCGTCTACACGCTCTCGGGGTTCTGCTCGGCGCTGGCCGGCGTGGTCTTCACCTTTTACATGCTTTCCGGCTACGGGCTGCACGCCGTCGGCATGGAGCTTGACGCCATTGCCGCGGTGGTGATCGGCGGCACCCTGCTCAGCGGCGGTGTGGGCTATGTGGCCGGCACCCTCTTTGGCGTGCTGATGCTCGGAATCATCCAGACCCTGATCTCGTTTGACGGCACCCTGAGCTCCTGGTGGACGCGCATTGTCGTCGGCGTGCTGCTGTTTGTCTTTTGCCTGTTGCAGCGCTTGCTGGCAAACCGCACGCGCGCATCTTCCTGAAACCTTATCGAATTTCACATTACCCATGACCAGCACCAAGCGAAAACTGCGTTCCACCGAATGGTTCGGCTCAGCCGACAAAAACGGATTCATGTACCGCAGCTGGATGAAGAACCAGGGCATTCCCGACCATGAGTTCGACGGCCGGCCCATCATCGGCATCTGCAACACCTGGTCGGAACTCACGCCCTGCAATGCCCACTTCCGCAAGATCGCCGAGCATGTGAAGCGCGGCATTTCGGAGGCGGGGGGCTTCCCGGTGGAATTCCCGGTGTTCTCCAACGGCGAGTCCAACCTGCGGCCCACGGCCATGCTCACGCGCAACCTGGCCAGCATGGACGTGGAAGAAGCGATCCGCGGCAATCCCATCGATGCCGTGGTGCTGCTCACCGGCTGCGACAAGACCACGCCCGCATTGCTAATGGGCGCGGCGAGCTGCGACATCCCGGCCATCGTGGTGACCGGCGGGCCCATGCTCAACGGCAAGCTTGAGGGCAAAAACATCGGTTCCGGCACGGCGGTGTGGCAGTTGCACGAGTCCTTGAAGGCGGGCGAAATCCAGCTGCACCAGTTCCTCGCGGCCGAAGGCGGCATGTCGCGTTCGGCCGGCACCTGCAACACCATGGGCACGGCCTCCACCATGGCCTGCATGGCCGAGGCGCTGGGCGTCTCGCTGCCGCACAACGCGGCCATTCCCGCGGTGGATGCACGCCGTTATGTGCTGGCGCAGATGTCGGGCGCGCGCGCCGTCGAGATGGCGCGCGAAGGGTTGACGCTGTCGAAAATCCTCACGCGTGAAGCCTTCGAAAATGCCATCCGCGTCAATGCGGCGATCGGCGGCTCCACCAATGCGGTGATTCACCTCAAGGCCATCGCCGGGCGCATCGGCGTGCAGCTGGAACTGGAGGACTGGACGCGCATCGGCCGCAACACGCCCACCCTGGTCGACCTGCAGCCTTCCGGCCGTTTCCTGATGGAGGAGTTCTATTACGCCGGCGGCCTGCCCGCCGTGCTGCGCCGCCTGGGTGAGAACAAGCTGCTGCCCCACCCCAATGCGCTCACCGTCAACGGCCGCACGATATGGGACAACGTGCGCGAGGCGCCGCAGTACGACGACGAGGTGATACGCCCGCTGGACAAGCCCTTGATCGCCGACGGCGGCATCTGCATCCTGCGCGGCAACCTGGCGCCGCGTGGCGCGGTTCTCAAGCCTTCCGCGGCTTCGCCCGAGCTGCTCAAGCACCGCGGCCGCGCGGTCGTGTTCGAGAACCTGGAGCACTACAAGGAGCGCATCGTCGACGAGAACCTCGATATCGACGCCAGCTGCGTCATGGTCATGAAAAACTGCGGCCCCAGGGGCTACCCCGGCATGGCCGAGGTCGGCAACATGGGCCTGCCGCCCAAGCTCTTGCGCCAGGGCGTGAAGGACATGGTGCGCATCTCGGACGCGCGCATGAGCGGCACCGCCTACGGCACCGTGGTGCTGCATGTGGCGCCCGAGGCCGCGGCCGGCGGGCCCCTGGCCGCCGTGCGCGACGGCGACTGGATCGAACTCGACTGCGAACAGGGCCGCCTGCACCTGGACATCAGCGACGCCGAGCTGGCCGCACGCCTGGCCGCGCTGGATGGCAAGGCCGCGGCGGGCATGCGCGGCGGCTACCAGCGCCTGTATGTCGACCACGTGCTGCAGGCCGACGAGGGATGCGATTTCGATTTCCTGGTCGGTTGCCGCGGCGCCGAGGTGCCCCGCCATTCCCACTGAATTCAAGCAGCGAACCCCCCCAAGCTTCCCCAACCCGAGCCCCATACAGCCATGAGCCCATCCCGCCAGCCGCGTTACCGCGGCATCTTCCCCGTCGCTCCCACCACCTTCACCGAGGCCGGCAAGCTGGACCTTGAGAGCCAGAAGCGCTGCATCGATTTCATGATCGATGCCGGCTCCGACGGCATCTGCATCCTGGCCAACTTCTCCGAGCAGTTCGTGCTGTCGGACGAAGAGCGCGAAACCCTGACCCGGACCATTCTTGAGCATGTGGCCGGGCGGGTACCCGTGATCGTGACCACCACCCATTTCAGCACCAAGGTATGCGCCGAACGCAGCCGCCGCGCGCAGGACATGGGCGCCGCCATGCTGATGGTCATGCCGCCGTACCACGGCGCCACCTTTCGCGTGGGCGAGCCGCAGATCTACGAGTTTTACGCGCGCCTGTCGGATGCGGTGGATATTCCCATCATGATCCAGGACGCCCCCGCCAGCGGCACTGTGCTGTCGGCCTGCTTCCTCGCGCGCATGGCCCGCGAGATCGAGCACGTGGCCTATTTCAAGATCGAAACCGCCGGTGCCGCATCCAAGCTGCGGGAGCTGCTCCGCCTGGGCGGCGATGCGGTCGAAGGCCCCTGGGACGGCGAAGAAGCCATCACCCTGTTGCCCGACCTGGACGCTGGCGCGACCGGCTCCATGACGGGCGGCGGCTACCCCGACGGCATACGCCCCATCATCGAGGCGCACCGCGCCGGCGACCACGACAAGGCCTACGCGCTTTACGAAAAGTGGCTGCCCCTGATCAATTATGAAAACCGCCAGGCGGGCCTGCTGGCTGCCAAAACCCTGATGAAGGAAGGCGGCGTCATCGCCTGCGAGGCGCCGCGCCATCCCTTCCCCTCCATGCATCCGGACACGCGCGCCGGGCTGCTGGCAACCGCCAGGCGGCTGGATCCGCTGGTGCTGCGCTGGGCACGTTAAGTGCGATAGGTCCGCCGCGCCCCTGGGCGGCAACAGGCCGCTAACGGCTCGCCGATGTTTGATTGCATCCATAAATGTCATGGATAAAGCGATTTCGCGGTAATTAATCGCGACGCATGTATCAAATACAGTAGAGGGGCTATGGAAAAGCCCCGCTCCCACCCAACTGCCGCGCTGCGCGCCGTGCTGTTCGACGCCTACGGCACGCTGTTTGACGTCTACAGCGTGGGCCTGCTGGCCGAGCAGCTGTTTCCCGGGAAGGGGCAGGCGCTGGGCCTGCTCTGGCGCGACAAGCAGATTGAATACACACGCCTGGTGACCACCAGCAACGGCGGCGCGCATTACCAGCCCTTCTGGGAGCTCACGCGCGCCGGCCTGCGCTATGCCTGCAAGCGCCTGGGCCTGGACCTGGGCCCGGGCCAGGAAGACCAGCTCATGAACCAGTACCGCCACCTGTCGGCGTTCCCGGAAAACCGGGAGGTGCTGCAGGCGCTGAAGGCGCGCGGCGTGGTCACCGGCATCCTCTCCAATGGGGACCCGTCCATGTTGGGCGTGGCCGTGCGCTCGGCCGGGCTCGAGGGCCTGCTGGACCATGTGATCAGCGTCGACAGCATCCGCAAATACAAGACCGCCCCCGAGGCGTATGCACTGGGGACGCAGGCCACGGGGCTTGAAGCCAGGCAGATCGCCTTTGTGAGCTGCAACGGCTGGGATGCGCTGGCGGCCACCTGGTACGGCTACCGGACGCTGTGGGTCAACCGCTACCAACTTCCATTTGAAGAACTGGGCACGCAGCCCGTCTACACCGGCAGCAGCCTGCGCGATGTGCTCGTGCTGCCTTTCCATTGAGTATGGATGCCAGTTTCAGTTTTTATTTTTGTTTGAGGAAAAAGGGACAACACCATGAGTACCAGTAACACCAGCAACACCGCGCGCACCACCAGCCACCGCCTGCAGGTGGCCACGCCGCTCTATCGCTTTATCGAAGACCAGGTACTGCCAGGCACCGGCGTGGCCAGCGCCGCGTTCTGGAAAGGCTTTGACGCCATCGTGGCCGACCTGGCCCCGAAAAACCTCGCCCTGCTGGCCGAGCGCGACCGCCTGCAAACCGAACTCGACGCCTGGCACAAGGCCAACCCCGGCCCCATCGCCGACATGAAGGCCTACCGCGGCTTTCTTGAAAACATCGGCTACCTGGTGCCACAGCCCAAGAAGGTCGGCATCACCACGGCCAAGGTGGATGACGAGCTGGCCCTGCAGGCGGGCCCCCAGCTTGTGGTGCCCATCCTGAACGCGCGCTATGCGCTCAACGCCGCGAATGCGCGCTGGGGCAGCCTTTATGACGCGCTCTACGGCACCGACGTGATCGCCGAAACCGGCGGCGCCGAAAAAGGCAAGGGCTACAACCCGGTGCGCGGCGCCAAGGTGATCGAGTACGCGCGTTATGTGCTGGACCGCACCGCGCCGCTGAAAAAAGGCTCGCACATCGATTCAGTCGCTTATGCGGTCAAGGGCGGCGAGCTGGTCGTCACGCTGAAGGACGGCAAGGGCGTGAAAACCACCAAGCTGGAAGACGCCAGCCAGTTCATCGGCTACCAGGGCAAGGCCTCGGCGCCTTCGTCGGTGCTGTTGCAGCATAACGGCCTGCACCTGGACATCCGCATAGACCGCGGCACGCCCATCGGCAAGACCGACCCGGCCGGCGTGAGTGACCTCGTCGTAGAAGCGGCGCTGTCGACCATCCTGGACCTGGAAGACTCGGTCGCCGTGGTCGACGCCGAAGACAAGGTACTGGCCTACCGCAACTGGCTGGGTATTTTGCAAGGCACGCTGACCGAAAGCGTGACCAAGGACGGCAAGACCTTCACCCGCGGCCTGAACCCGGACCGTGAATACGTCTCGCCCAAGGGCCGGCCCGTCACGCTGCACGGCCGCTCGCTGATGTTCGTGCGCAATGTCGGCCACCTGATGACCAACCCCGCGGTGCTGTACACCGGCGCGGACGGCGCCACGCGCGAAATCCCCGAAGGCATCCTGGACGCCGTGGTCACGACCACCATCGCCATGCACGACCTGCAGCGCAAGGGCAAGCCCGGCATCAGGAATTCGCGCAAGGGCTCGGTCTACATCGTCAAGCCCAAGATGCACGGCCCGGCCGAGGTCGCGTTTGCCGACGAACTCTTCGGCCGCGTGGAAAAAATGCTGGGCCTGCCGGACAGCACGGTCAAGCTCGGCATCATGGACGAGGAACGCCGCACCAGCGTCAACCTCAAGGCCTGTATCGCCGCCGCTTCCAGCCGCGTGGCCTTCATCAACACCGGCTTCCTGGACCGCACCGGCGACGAGATGCACACCGCCATGCAGGCCGGCCCCATGATCCGCAAGGGCGACATGAAGGCCAGCGCCTGGATCGCGGCCTATGAGAAAAACAACGTGCTGGTGGGCCTGTCCTGCGGCTTGCGCGGCAAGGCGCAGATCGGCAAAGGCATGTGGGCCATGCCCGACCTCATGAAGGCCATGATGGAGCAGAAGATCGCCCACCCGAAAGCCGGCGCCAACACCGCCTGGGTGCCCAGCCCCACGGGCGCCACGCTGCATGCGCTGCACTACCACCAGGTCAAGGTCAGCAAGGTGCAGAAGGAGCTCGAGAGGATTGACGCCGTCAAGGAGCGCGACGCGCTGCTTGACGGCCTGCTGCAGGTCCCCGTGACGCGCACGCCGGACTGGAGCCCCGAAGCGAAGCAGCAGGAACTGGACAACAACGCCCAGGGCATCCTGGGCTATGTGGTGCGCTGGATCGACCAGGGCGTGGGCTGCTCCAAGGTGCCCGATATCCACAACGTCGGCCTGATGGAGGACCGCGCCACCCTGCGTATTTCCAGCCAGCACATGGCCAACTGGCTGCTGCACGGCGTGGTGACCAAGGCGCAGGTGACGGAAACCTTTGAACGCATGGCCGCCGTGGTCGACAAACAGAACGCCGGCGACCCGCTGTACAAACCCATGGCCGGCAACTTCGCCGGCTCGGCCGCTTACAAGGCGGCCTGCGACCTGGTCTTCAAGGGCCTGGAGCAGCCCAGCGGCTATACCGAGCCGCTGCTGCATGCCTGGCGCCTGAAGGTCAAGGCCGGCGCTGCCTGAGTGCGGTTAGGCGCTAAAGCTCACCCGCATCCACCAGCTGGCGTTGCCTGATCACGAGGCGCAGGCTGGGATGCCCCGGCCTGCCCGAGCGGAACAGCATCACGTCGTTGTCCTCGCTGACCCACGACGCGGTGTCGGCCATGGCGCCGGGGGCGGTGCCAAAGGCAGCCAGTTCCGGGCCCAGCCTGGCGCGCAATGATTGCAGCAAGGCCGCCTGGGTCTGGGCCAGCGCGTCTTCCGCGCCAGGGCCGGAGGCAGGGTTGAGGAGCACCAGGTCCATCTGGGCAAGCTTCTGGTGCGCAAAAAACAGGGTTTGCTCGAAATGCATGCCTTCGCAAAGCGAATCGGGCACGCGCAGCGATCCCAATGCGCCCGACGGCAAACGCCGCGGCGAGCGGACCGCTTCGGCGCCGGCCAGCTTTGCGGTGACTTGCTCAGGGCCCAGACCCAGCAGGGCGGTGTTTTCCAGCACTGTATGGGACCAGGCCGTGGCGCAAAAGCACATCACCCAGGCCGGCAGCAGCCATACGGGCCGGAAACCGTGAATAACAGGCCCAAATGAGGCCAAAATACACCCCCGCCGAAATGGTGGCCGCCGGGCGCTGAGAGTGTTGCGCCAAACTGACCTTTACAAAGAAGCGCCGATCTTACAAAAATCCCTCCTCCAACCATGCATTCGGCGGAATTAAGCGGCAGCTTGCGCTGCTTTCCCAGAAGAGGGCGGCAGGAAGCATGTGTGTGCAGGCGAAACCAAGTGAAACACTTTGCAATCATTTCAATGAAAACACGGTTGCGCCTTACGCTAGAGACCTCTCTGGCCCCCGGCACGTATGGTTGCAAGCTGGCTGGCTGAGCGCTTTCTTATTATTTTTTCCGGAAATCCTGGCTCCAGATGGCTTCGCAACCTGACGTTCTTCAATCCTGTCTCCAGTCGGCAGCCACAGCAGCACGGTCTGCCCTGGAAAAGTGCATCGAAGATGCCGTGGCGGGCCTGCAGGTCGCTGAAACCCAAAGCATGAAGGTGGCCGAACGCGACGAGCTGGCCACGGCCTGGCGCGAGCTGCAAAAGCACAAATCCACCTGGAGCCAGCAATATCCCGCCGACCTGCTGGTCCATTTCAAGGCCAATGTGGCTGCGGCGGCGCAGGCGGCACGCATTCCCGAGGGCAGCACCGAAGAGCGCCCCGCCGCTTCGGCCGCGGCCCCGTCCAGCTCTTTTGGCTCACTCAGCCATGCCAGCTTCTCCCTGGTGGACGACCAGGACGTCTCCAAGGCGATTGAATCCTCGCGGTTGCTCCAGCAGGTGCTGCCGGCGGTGGACCACATCCTGGCCGAGCTCAACAAGCTGATCAGCACGGTGCAGGGCCTGCCCAATGTGAGGCCCGACCTCAACCCGCTGCGCCCCGACGTGTTCGCGCAAACCCTGCGCGAGATGATTGTGGCGAGCAAAGCCGAGCCGGCGGTGGCCTCGCTGTGGCTCAAGTACATGGCCGACCCGCTGGGGCGCGAGCTCAAGCGGCTCTATGAGCGGCTGGTCAACCAGCTCGAGCTCGCCAATATCCAGGGCGCCAGCTACCGCGTGCTGCCGACGCCGGCCAGCGTGGGCGGCCGTGGACGCGGGCGGGGCGGCAACGGCGCCGGTGCAACGGGCTCCGGCCAGGGCGGCGGTGACGGCGGCGAAGGTGACGCAACCGGTGCTGGCGGCGGCTTGGAAGGTGGCTATGGCGAAGGCGGCGGCAAGCCGGTGCCGCAATATGCCGACCTGTCCAATTACGAAATCCGCGACGAGCTGTTCCAGGACTTCCTGTTCCACGGCGGCAGCAATGCCCACCACGGCCTGGCACCTTCCTACTACGAAACCGTCGAGGAAGAGCTGGCAGCGCTCCAGTCCGCGCCCGATTCCGCTGCTGCCCCGCTGGCCGATGCCCATGGCGGGGTGTATTCCGGCTACCAGGACATGCCGGCGGTGGACCGGCCGCAGCGCCTGGTCGATGAACGCAGCCAGCTCAGCCCGCAGGTCTGGGGCTCGTATGCCAAACCCCGGGAGCGCGCCATCGTGCGCACCCAGCTCAAGAAGGAAGCGCGCCAGGTCGGCCAGGTGCTGGGACTGGAAGTGGTGCGCAAGCTGGTCAACCAGGTGGCGCAGGACCCGCGCCTGCTGGTGCCGGTGCGCGAGGCCATCGTGGCGCTGGAGCCTTCGCTGTTGCGCCTGGCCATGGTGGATCCGCGCTTTTTCAGCGACGAAGGCCATTCCGGGCGCCGCGTCATGGAACGAGTCGCCCAGCGCAGCTTCAAGTACAACGACGAGTTCAGTCCCGAGTTCCTGGCTTTCTTTGAGCCGGTCACGCGCGCCTTCAACGAGCTCAACAGCCTGACCATCGAGGATGCGCAGCCTTTCGGCATGGCCCTGGCCAAGCTCGAATACAGCTGGGACGAACAGGACCAGCTCGAGGCGGAAAACCGCAACAACGTGCTGCAGGCCCTGCGTTTCGCCGAAGAGCGCCAGACCCAGGCCGACCAGATTGCCTTCGAGCTGAGCACGCGCTCGGACCTGGACAAGGTGCCCGGCCTGGTGCTCGATTTCCTCTTCGGCCCCTGGGCGCTGGCCATGGCCCATGCCAAGCTCATCGACACCCGCAACCAGATCGACCCCATGGGCTTCGGCTCGGTGGTGCCCGACCTGCTTTGGAGCGTCAAGCGGGAAGTCACCCTCAAGCGCCCCGCCAAGCTGATCGAAATGATCCCCGGCCTGCTGGCCAAGCTGCATGAAGGACTCGACCTGCTAGGCCAGGACCCGCGCGAGAGCGAGCCCTTTTTTGAAGGCCTGATGAAGTTGCACCGGCCGGTGCTCAAGCTGCGGCGCCTGAAAAGCCAGCGCGATGCCGAAGAGTCGGGCGCCATGCCGCTGGAGCCTGAGGAAGTCCCTGCCACGCCTGAACAGCGTCGCGCCAAGGCCGCTGCCCACCCCTGGCTGGCGCGCGAAGAACTCGATGCGGCGGGCTTTGAAGACACCTTGCCGACGGCGCCCGGCGAGCTGGCGCCGCTGGAGGAAGACGATGGGCAAGCTGCTGCCGGCCAGGCCGTGCAGGCCGCCCCGGCTGTTGAAGAAGAGGAGATCGACTCGTCCCATGCCGAGCTGATCGCCCAGCAGGAAGCCTCGCCCAACGCCGTCCCGGCCCTGGCCCAGGGCGATGCCGAGCGCCTGCTGATGAGCCTGCGGGCCGGTCACTGGGTCGACCTGTATTCGCGCCGGCGCTGGCTGCGCGCCCAGCTGATCTGGGCCAGCACCCGGGGCACGCTGTTCATGTTCGTGAGCCACGGCGGCCAGCCCCATTCCATGACCAAGCGCAGCTGCGAACGCCTGATCCGGGAGCGCCTGCTCAGGCCGGTCGACAACCAGGGTGTGGTGGCGCAGGCACTGGACGCGGTTGCTGCGGAGGTTGTTTCCCCGGCCACCCAGTCCGAGCCGGAAACCGCTTAAAACCCGCCCCCTCCGTTTTGTAGGAAGCGCCCTGCGTGCCGCACGCGGCGCTGTCTGACGCCCGCGCGTGCGGCCGGCGCGCACATTGGTGAATTCGTTTTCACCTTTCATCTTCATGAGACCGCCATGACTGAAAAAACCGCTTCCGTTCACTGGGAAGGCGCCGGCAAAAAAGGCCAGGGCCGCATCAGCACCGATACCGATGCCCTGAAAAACTACCCCTATGGCTTCGGCAGCCGCTTCGAAGACGATCGCAGCGGCACTAATCCAGAGGAGCTGCTGGGCGCGGCCCACGCGGCCTGTTTCACCATGGCGTTTTCCTTTGCCTGCGACAAGGCCGGCTTCGCCACCACCTCGCTCGACACGCGCGCCAAGGTTCGCCTCGTGCCCCAGGGTGACGGCTTCCTGATCGACCGCATTGCGCTGACGCTGGAAGCCGCCATCCCGAATATCGACGAGGCGAAATTCCAGGAAATCGCCGAGGGTGCCAAGAAGGCCTGCCCGCTCTCCAAGGCACTGGCGAGCGTGCCGGAGATCACGCTGGTAGCCACGCTTCGCGCTTAAGCCTCACGTCCCCGCACCGGAATGCCCGCCCGTGAGCCCCACAACCCATTTTTCCTTTGAAGTGCAATACGCGCAGGGGAGCAGGGCTGCCAAGGGCGAGCGGGACGCCTTGATGGCCTCCCTGGGCCCGACGCTGCAAAAGCTGTTCGCGGCGGACGATCCTTCCGCCACCGTGACGGTGAGCGACAGCCACAAGGGTGACGGCAACAAGATCATCGAACTCGTCACCACACTGCAGGACGGCGCGATCGCCGGCATCCTGCAGACGTTTTCCGGCCGGCATGGCGTGACCGTGAGCGCGCTGGAGTGACAAGGCTGTCGCGCGTTCGGTGTGGCCGTGCTCAGGCCTGCCAGACCCCATAGCCCGCTTCACGCAGGCCGATTCCCAGTTCAACCTCCATCTCGCGCGCCGCATCGTAGGGCATGGGGTTGTACATCTCATAGAGCCGCGGCAGCAGGCGCAGGCCGAAATCGCGCGCGAAGCGGTTGGACTGTATGCCGGCCTTGTGCTTGTCGAAGCGAACGTCCGGATCCAGCCCGGTCATGCCCACATACACAAAAGGCTTGCCCAGCTGGTAGTCCGGGTTGGCGCGGCGAAAGCGCGGAACGTCCCATACCTCGGGCGCAAGCTCGATCACATAGACGCTGTAGTGGTGGCTTCGGGGCCGGGCGGGCATGGTGGAGTGCGGTGGGTCGCGGCTGGTTGGCCGCTGCTACGCCTCTACTTTACTGCTGCGCGCCTTGCGCCTTGGCCTTGACCGGGTCCTGTGCGGGTTCGGGTGCCGCCGGTGCCGTTTGCTGCTCCGGCGCCGGCTCCGCAAGAGCCCGCCGGGTTTCGCTCTGCGCCCGCAGCCAGTCGCCGGATGTCACCAGCAGGTGAATGAAATGCAGCTTGGCCACCGCTTCCGTCGGCAGGACGAAAGGATAGAAATCGGGCTGGCCCATGCTGCGCGACATTTCGTTGAGCATGGTGGTCAGGCGGGTCCAGTGGTTGATGAAGGCCAGGAATTGCTCCGCCTCCGGATGCTCCGGCTGGTGCAGCGCATCCAGCGTGAACGGCGTGAATTCGAGGTCGAAGCGGTCCACGCTCAGGCCGAAGCTCAGCGCGGTGTCTATGGCGTCGCGCATGTGGAGGTAGTGGGCCCAGCACTCGGCCCAGTCTTCCCAGGGATGCGTGCTGGCATAGGCGCTCACGAAATGCAGCGGCCAGTCCGCGGGCGGGCCTTCGTCATAGTTGTGCTGCAGGGCGGCCGCGTAGTCCAGCGTTTCATCGCCGAAGAGCTGATGAAAGCCCTCCAGCCAGGGCGTGCCGGCCACCAGGCGGTCCCAGTAATAGTGGCCCACCTCATGCCGGAAATGCCCGAGCAGGGTGCGGTAGGGCTCGCGCATGGCCTTGCGCGCAGCCTCGCGCTTGGCGTCGTCGGCCTCGTCGATGTTGAGCGTGATCAGGCCGGTGTTGTGCCCGGTCATGATGTGCGGGCCGTTGGCCGGGGAACGCAGGAAATCGAACATCAGCCCGCGTTCGGTGTCTTCGCTGATGCGCGAGGCCACTGGCAAGCCGAGCAGGATCAGCGAGGACACCAGCCGGCGCTTGGCCAGCTCGATCAGGCCCCACAGGTAGCCGTTGTCGGGCTGTTCCGGGTTGGTCAGGTCGGGAATCGTGCGGTTCAGCCGGCAGGCCCGGCACATGTCCGCGGGGTCTCGCGCGGCGATCAGCCAGTTGCAGGACGCCGGCGTGGAGAGGTTGAGGCAGCGCTTGTAGGTTGCCACATCACCGTCATGATCGTCGCTGCCGTTCACTGCGCCTGTTTCGGCGGCCTGCGGTTGCACGGCCCCAGGCGTGGATTCCTGGCCCGGAATTTTCTCCAGCGCGGGTGGCTGGGTGTTGTCGGGTGGCGGTTCGGCCGGTGCCGTGCCGGCCTCCCACTCGCGCCAGGTATTGTCCCGCGGGCCCGGCATCAGCGGCAGCAGCAGGCCGCGCTCGCAGTCATAGCCCAGCGGCGTGCCGCAGGCCAGGCATTTGCTGTTGCGAAAGAACACCGGCTGCCCGCAATGGCAGCGGTAGTTGCGGCCCGCCAGCAGGGGCAGTGGCGGCTCGGCGGAGCTGGAAGGGGAGGAGGGCGTGGTGGAATCCAATTGCAATGGCTTGCCCGGATGACGCTGGCTTGCGAAAAGTGAGCGAGCATGCAGTGTCCCATGGCTTGCCCCGCAAGGCTGCGGCGGCAATGCCCGTCAGCCTGTCAGCGCAGGCCGACAAAACGGCCGGTCGCCGCGCTTGCTTTTATCATCGGGTATTCATGCGCCTTGCGGCAATCACGCCGCGGGGAATTCATTGACTTCATCCAGAGGAAACCATGCCCACTTACCACGTCGAAATGATGGAAGGCCGCACCATCGAGCAAAAGAAAAAGCTCGTCGAGGCCATCACCCGCGTCAGCGTTGAAATCCTGGGCGGCCAGCCTGAATCGGTGGACATCCTGATCACCGACGTCAAGCGCGAGAACTGGGCCACCGGCGGCAAGCTCTGGTCCGAGCCCAGGGACTGAAGGCCGGGCCGAGCGCATGCCCGCCTCCCTTGCCGAGCTGCGGGAGCGCCACGGCCCGCGTTACCGATGGCTGCTCCTGCTGTCGGTCATGATAGGCACGATGGCCTCCATCATGTCGTCGACCATCGTCAACGTGGCGATTCCCGACATGAGCCATCACTTCACGCTGGGCCAGGAGCGCGCGCAATGGGTCAGCTCGGGTTTCATGGTGGCCATGACGGTCTCCATGCTGACCACGCCCTGGCTGCTGGCGCGCTACGGCTACCGCCGTACTTATGCGGGCACCATGCTGCTGCTCATGGCCGGCGGCATTGTCGGCGGCCTGTCCAATCATTTCAGCCTGGTGCTGGGCGCGCGCGTGGCCGAGGGGCTGGCGGCCGGCGTGGTGCAACCGATCCCCGCGATCATCATCATGCGGGCCTTTGGGCCGCATGAGCAGGGCCGTGCCAGCGGGCTTTTCGGCATGGGCGTGGTGCTGGCGCCCGCAGTAGGGCCTAGCATAGGCGGCGTACTGGTCGACCTGTTCGGCTGGCGCTCGATTTTTTTCATGGTGATCCCGCTGTGCCTCATTTCACTGTGGATGGCTTACCGCTATGTGCCTGATGCCGCGCCGGGCGGCGTGGCGGCGAACCGCAACACGGCCATGATCGACTGGCGCGGCCTCTTGCTGGGCGCGGTGGGCACGCTGTGCCTGCTCAACGGCATGGTCGAACTGCATGGCGCGGGCGGCGGCGTGCGGGCTTTTGCCTTGCTGGGTGGCGCGGCCGCCGCGCTCGCGGCTTTTGTCTGGTGGCAACGCCGCCTGGCCGCCACGGGTGGCACGCCGCTGATGAACCTGGCGCTCTTTGGCTACCGGCCCTTCGCCATGGGCAGCATCGTGGCCTTCATCTACGGCACGGCGCTCTTCGGCTCGACCTATTTGCTGCCGGTTTATTTGCAACTGGGCCTGAAGCTCTCGGCCTCGCACGTGGGCACCATCCTGTTGCCGGCCGGGCTGGTGTTGGCCGCGACGATTGCCGGGGTGGGCCGCCTGGCCGACAAACACCCCACCTGGCTGCTGGTCAGCACGGGCCTGGCGCTGCTGGCCGCCTCCTTTGCCTTGATGCTCACGGTGGACCTGGCCTCGGGCCTGTGGATGCTGGTGGCCTGGGCCACGCTGGGCCGCATAGGCCTGGGTTTCATCCTGCCTTCGCTGAACCTCGGTTCACTGCGGCCGCTGCATGAGCATTTGCTCTCGCAGGGCGCGAGCGCCATCAATTTCCTGCGCATGCTGGGCGGCGCCATCGGCGTGAGCCTGTGCGGCATCGTGCTCGAATGGCGGCTTGCCGCCCATGGTGATTCGCTGGCCAATGCCGGCAGCGGCCCGGCGCGGCTGGCGGCTTTCAATGAGGCTTTCCTGATGCTGGCCGCGCTGTGCCTGCTGGCCATGGTGGCTGCCTGGCAGCTTCGCACGCCCGCGGCAGCCGCCACCATCACCACCGACGACGACCCACAGAAAGCAGGCTGACCATGTGCCAACTCCTGGGCATGAACTGCAATGCCCCCACCGACGTGACCTTCAGCTTTCGCGGCTTTGCGCAGCGCGGCGGCCACACCGACCACCATGCCGACGGCTGGGGCATTGCCTTTTTTGAGGGTGGCGACAGCGTGGCCGGCGCCGGCGACAAGGGTTTGCGCCACTTTGTCGACCACCAGCCGGCCAGCAGTTCGCCGGTGGCCGAGCTGATCAGCCGCTACCCCATCAAGAGCCGCAACGTGATTTCGCACATCCGCAAGGCCACGCAAGGCCGCGTGGCGCTGGAGAACTGCCACCCCTTTGTGCGCGAGCTGTGGGGCCGCTACTGGGTGTTCGCGCACAACGGCGACCTGAAGGATTTTTCGCCGCGCCTGCATGCCAGCTTCCGGCCCGTGGGTACCACCGACAGCGAACGCGCTTTCTGCTGGATCATGCAGGAGATGGCCAAATCGCATGCGGGCGTGCCCAGCGTCAAGGAGCTGAGCATCACGCTGCGCGAGCTGGCCTCGCAGATCGCCGGCCACGGCACCTTCAACTTCCTGCTCAGCAACGGCCAGGCGCTGTGGGCCCATGCCTCCACCAACCTCTATTACGTGGAGCGCAAACACCCCTTCATGCATGCCACGCTGAGTGACGAGGATGTGAGCGTGAACTTCGCCGAACATACCCGGCCCACCGACAAGGTGGCCGTGGTGGTTACCGCCCCGCTGACCACCAACGAGCAGTGGACGGCATTCGCGCCCGGCGAACTCAAGGTGTTCGAGGACGGCGCACTGGCGGCCGTTTAAATCGTAAAAGGCTCTAAGGCTTGGGGCAGGCCGCGGCCTGCCCGTTGAGCTGCTGCTGCTCGTGCTGAAAACTTGCAACGGCCTTGCCGCCGTCGCGCTGCACCGTCACCACATAAATGCTGTCGAAGTCGCTGCCCTTCCAGTGCGGCACGGCATCGGGCTGGCCGTCCATGTCGCGCAGCATGGCCTTCACCATGTCTTCGAGCTTTTTATGCTCCCAGGCGACCAGCACCACCGCGTTCTGGTAGCGCGGCGCCGCCAGCTCCCGCTGCAGCCCTTTGATGTTGTCGAAGCCAAATGAGGTGTTGATCGGAAGGCCGGCCTGCACGGCCGTAGGCGCGACGGTCAGCAGCGGCCGTACATAGTTGTAGGGCTGGCCGCCGTCGGGTTTTTTCTCGTGCGGGTCGGAAGCGAAGACAAAATCCGGCCTGCCGAACTTCGACAGCAGCACGGCCGGCAGCGCCAGCGCGCGGTTCAGTCCCTGGCAGTTGATCTGGCCCAGGCCTTGCTCGGGCTTTTCCGCATGGCGGATGAAGATGATTTTCTGTTCGGCCGCTTGCGCGAACAGCGGCATTGCGACGCAGGCGGCGAGGGCGAGGCGGTGCAACGAAAGGCGATGGCGGGCTGGTTTCATGGTTCAGGCGTCGTGGATGATGCCTGCCAGCTTAACCGGCGCATGCACCGCGTCAAGCTTTGAGCGCCGCCTCCAGCGCATCGATGAACATGGCCGCCACGTCAAAGCCGGCCTGGTCGTGGATTTCCTGGAAGCAGGTCGGGCTGGTGACATTGATCTCGGTCACATAGTCGCCGATCACATCGACGCCGGCCAGCAGCAGGCCGCGCGCTGCCAGCACCGGGCCCAGGGCCTCGGCGATTTCAAAGTCGCGTTTTGACAGCGGCTGTGCCACGCCCAGGCCGCCGGCCGCCAGGTTGCCGCGCACCTCGCTGCCCTGCGGGATGCGCGCCAGGCTGAAGGGCACGGGCTTGCCGCCGATGACGAGCACGCGTTTGTCGCCCTTGGCGATCTCGGGCAGGAATTTCTGCACCATCACGCTTTGCGCGCCGTTGCGGTTCAGCGTCTCGGTGATGCTGCCCAGGTTCAGGCCGTCTTCCTTCACGCGGAAGATGCCCATGCCGCCCATGCCGTCCAGCGGCTTGAGGATGATGTCCTTGTGCTCGGCATGAAAGCGCTGGATGTCGGCCGCACTGCGCGTGACCAGCGTCGGCCCGCTGAACTGCGCGAATTCGAGGATGGCCAGCTTTTCAGGGTGGTCGCGCAGGGCGCGCGGCTTGTTGAAGACCTTCGCGCCCTCGCGTTCGGCCTGCTCCAGCAAATGCGTGCTGTAGAAATACTCGCTGTCAAAGGGCGGGTCCTTGCGCATGATGACCGCATCGAAATTCGCAAGGGTCTCGCGCGCGTCGGGCCGGGCGGCATCCGTGGTGAACCAGGTGTTCGCATCACCGGTCAGCGTGATGTGGCGAACCTGCGCCGTGACCTTGGCGCCCGTCTGCCAGTTCATGTCCGCCGGAAGGCAGGCGCTGATGCGGTGGCCGCGCTTTTGGGCCTCGCGCATCATTGCGAAAGTGGTGTCCTTGTAGATCTTGAAGGATTCAAGCGGGTCGGCGACAAAAAGAAGGTTCATGGTTGACGGGGCATGGTTCGGGCGTCCGGCGCCGACGCGGACGGGGATTCACGGCTTTGCTGGCCGTATTGTTGTACAAACTGCGCTGGCGTGCCCGGGAGCATCTTCCAAAAGGCTGGCGGGCTGCCGGGTCTTGCTCTGGCAGTCTTGGCAAAAAAGGCCCAGCCGGAGCAGAACTCCGGCGGCGCCGCATTGGGCGCGTGGCGCCTCGGGGGCTCAGGCCCCAAGCACCTCAGTGGGCGTGGTGATGCGCTCTCCAGACCTTGAACTTGTCATACAGCACCCGCTCCAGGGCCCAGCCCGAGGTCAGGGTGACCAGCAAACCCATGAAGAGCGCGTTGAGCATGGCGTTGTCGTGCCCGCTGTAGCCCCAGACCCAGGGCGAAATCATCAGGCCCACGCCCAGCAGGACATTGGCCCAGTCGTCCATGTGATTGGGCAGGAAGAGGTCCTGCGATGCAAGGACGATGACGGCAACGCCCACCACCATCGAGCACCATGCCGCCGCTGCGGGCAACGCCAGCGCCCAGGGTGCGATGCACAGCCAGAGCCCCGCGAAAATCTCCAGCCGGTCTTGCCAACGATTGAGGGTATCCATGACAACCTCCGCAAGTAAAGCCAAGGAAATTTCAGTGTAAAACTCCGGTGGAATTACGCAACGCGGGCCGGCAGACCCTGAGCACGTAGATGTCTTTACCGCCCCCGGGGCACGTACCCTCAGACGCTCTTGCCGCGCATGATGGAGGTCGCGACATCCGGCGTGGTTTCGGCGTAGCGCTTGAATTCCATGGTGTAGGTAGCGCGACCTTGCGTGAGTGAACGCAGGGTGGTGGAGTAGCCGAACATCTCCGACAGCGGCACCTCGGCGCGCACCAGCTTGCCGCCGCCGCCCGCGATGTCTTCCATGCCCTGCACCATGCCGCGCCGCGACGAGAGGTCGCCCATCACGTTGCCCATGAAGTCCTCGGGCGTTTCCACCTCCACCGCCATCACGGGCTCGAGCAGCACCGGCTTGGCGCGGCGCATGGCTTCCTTGAAGGCCAGGGAGCCGGCAATGCGGAAGGCGTTCTCGTTGGAGTCCACGTCATGGTAAGAGCCGAACACCAGCGTGGCCTTCACGTCCACCACCGGGTAGCCTGCAAGCACGCCGGCCTTGAGGGTTTCCTGTATGCCTTTGTTGACGGCGGGGATGTATTCGCGCGGGATCACGCCGCCTTTGATGGCGTCGACGAATTCATAGCCCTTGCCTGAAGGTTGCGGCTCCAGGTTGAGCACCGCATGGCCGTACTGGCCGCGCCCGCCCGACTGCTTGATGAACTTGCCCTCGACATCGTTCACCGCCTGCTTGATGGTTTCGCGGTAGGCCACCTGCGGCTTGCCGACATTGGCTTCGACATTGAACTCGCGCTTCATGCGGTCCACCAGGATTTCCAGGTGCAGTTCGCCCATGCCCGAGATGATGGTCTGGCCCGACTCCTCGTCGGTGTGTACGCGAAACGAGGGGTCTTCCTGCGCCAGCCGGTTCAGCGCGATGCCCATTTTTTCCTGGTCGGCCTGGGTCTTGGGCTCCACCGCCTGCGAGATCACCGGCTCGGGGAACACCATCTTCTCGAGGATGATGACGTGGGACGGGTCGCACAGCGTGTCGCCGGTGGTCGCGTCCTTGAGGCCGACAGCCGCGGCGATGTCGCCGGCGCGCACCTCCTTGATTTCGTTGCGCTCATTGGCGTGCATCTGCAGGATGCGGCCCAGGCGCTCACGCTTGCCCTTGACCGGGTTGAAGACGGTGTCGCCCGCGCTGACCACGCCCGAGTACACGCGAAAGAAAATCAGCTGGCCGACGTAGGGGTCGGTCATGATCTTGAAGGCCAGGGCAGAGAAAGGCTCGTCGTCCGAGGGGTGCCGTTCGGCTTCGGCGTCGTCCTCGGTGTGGCCCAGGATGGCCGGCACGTCCACCGGCGAGGGCAGGTAGTCGATCACCGCGTCCAGCATGGCCTGCACGCCCTTGTTTTTGAAGGCGCTGCCGCAGAGCATGGGCACGATTTCGTTGGCGATGGTGCGCTGGCGCAGGCCCTGCTTGATTTCGTCTTCGCTCAGCGGTTCGCCGGCGAGGTATTTGTTCAGCAGCTCGTCGTTGGCTTCGGCGGCCGCTTCTATCATTTTGGTGCGCCATTCATTGGCGGTGGCCAGCAGGTCGGCCGGTATGTCGCCGTATTCGAACTTCACGCCCTGGCTGGCGTCGTCCCAGATGATGGCCTTCATCTTGACCAGGTCCACCACGCCCTGGAAATGGTCCTCGGCGCCCACCGGCATCTGCACCGGCACGGCCACGCCCTTCAGGCGCTCGCCAATCTGGCGCTGCACGCGGAAGAAGTCGGCGCCCACGCGGTCCATCTTGTTGACGAAAGCCAGTCGCGGCACCTTGTACTTGTTGGCCTGGCGCCAGACGGTCTCCGACTGCGGCTGCACACCGCCCACGGCGTCGTACACCATCACCGCGCCGTCGAGCACGCGCATGGAGCGCTCCACCTCGATGGTGAAGTCCACGTGGCCCGGCGTGTCGATGATGTTGATGCGGTGCTCGGGGTAGTTGCCGGCCATGCCTTTCCAGAAGGCCGTGGTGGCCGCCGAGGTGATGGTGATGCCGCGCTCCTGCTCCTGTTCCATCCAGTCCATGGTGGCCGTGCCTTCATGGACCTCGCCGATCTTGTAGTTCACACCCGTGTAGAACAGGATGCGCTCGGTTGTGGTGGTCTTGCCGGCGTCGATGTGCGCGCTGATGCCGATATTGCGGTAGCGCTCTATGGGGGTAAGGCGGGGCATGGCGGACTCCTTCTTGCCGGCCGCGGATGTTCGGTGGAAGTTGTGGCGCGGCCGGGCCCGACAGTTTGCGCCAAAGCGGCGGTTTTTGCTTGGCTGTTTGCAGCAGCCCTTCAGGCGTCAGGCCTGAAGCTCAGCCGCCCTGCAGCATTTCCCGCATGAAGGCAGGCAAGGGCCAGCCAATGGACAGCAGGTATTGCGCCATGGGGATCACCGTGCTGCGCACCGAAGGCCGCGCGCTCATCCTGTCCCGCCAGGCCAGCAACAGCGGCGTGGCCGGTGTGATGGGAGCACCCTGGCGCTCGCCGAACAGCATCGCCATATAGAGCGCGATATCGGCGAACGAAAAGCTTCCCATCATGAACTCCCTGCCCTGCAGGAGCTTTTCAAGCCGCGCGTAAAAGTCGCGCGCGCCGGCAATTGCCGTGACGGCTTGCGGGTCGCTCAGCTCGTGCTGCAGGCCCATCAGCTTGATGATGTGGGGAAAGTAAACCTCATCCGACATGTGCTCCATCTGGCGCGCCCGCGCGCGGGCGTCAATGCCGGTGGGCCAGAGCGCGGGCTCGGGTTTCAGATCCTCCAGGTACTCCAGGATCTGCGTTGAATCGAACAGCTCCAGGTCACCGTTCACCAGCACCGGCACCTGCTTCTTGGGGTTGATGCGCACGACCTCAGGGTGCTTGGGCGAGTAGCCCTCGGCCTGCGTGAACGGCACCATGATGATGTCGAGCGGGATGCCTTTTTCAAATGCCGCGATTTGCACCTTGGCGCCGAACATGCTGAGGGCGGCCGAGTACAGGCGGATGGACGGTGCTGCGGTGCCGAGTGTGGAGGACATGGGTGGTGGTGCTTGTGAAGCTGAAAAATTCAATGTGTCGGCGCCGGCGGTTCGCGGTCAAACAGGCCGGGCGCGCCGCCTATCTCCGCGCCCTCGATCAGCAGCATGCGCAGCTTGGTCGAGACGCCGCCGGGCGCCGAGAAGCCGCCCGAGCGCGCGCCCGAGGCCAGCACGCGGTGGCAGGGCACGATGATGGGAAAGGGGTTGTGGCCCA
>Ga0209564_1000580_pt1 | contig 58002 bp, 59 predicted proteins | sample AraplaCol_mMF_r2_FD_184272 | JGI IMG/M metagenome (GOLD analysis project Ga0209564, IMG submission 184272) | Arabidopsis root microbial communities from North Carolina, USA - plate scrape MF_Col_mMF_r2 (SPAdes) (version 3) | ecosystem: Host-associated > Plants > Roots > Endosphere | place: USA...
CAGCGTCGCTTCAAACAAATTCAGACAGGAAACCGTCCGGCGAACCGGCCTAAGCCCCAGCGTCCTAAGGAAGCGCAGAAGAGGCGCCGCTCAGCGGCGGCGCCGTCTCGATGGGCGGTTTATAGGCCAGGCCCGGATTGGAAGTCAACACGCTCGATGAAGTTTTTTTGACGGATTGCATTTCTTTTTCCTGGCCCGCTCAAAACCCTCGCCGAGGGCTCATTTTTGCGGGCTTTCGACCAGTAAAACTCTCCGCCGCGTGAAGCTTCGAGTGCCGTTCGCTCCGACTGGTGCTGTTGCGGTACAAAGTTTTTTGTCGGCGAAGATCGTTCGAAGTCCAGCGCTTGGAATTTTTCGTCTCCGACACAGCTTTCGAGCGACGAACGGCCAGAATTATCCGGCGCCTCTATATAGCACACGCGAGCGCGCGGGCTTTCGCACGCAGCCGCGGGCACCTGGGGAGAGCAATACCCACCCTTTCCCAAAACAGCCGCAATCTCCCAGCACAGGAGATCGTCCACGGCTGAACGGATTGATTCCGGCTTCCGGCACGGGCATGGTCCTGCCGCGCTTTCGTCAGGATGCGTTCAGGGCGCTTTCGCTTCGGCGAGAGCTGCCATCGAGATTTCGAGACAGCCCGCAAGAAGCAGCCACCGCTCCATGAACGCCCATCCCGAGTTCGCACAGCCGGTCGAGCCGCTTGCCCCCGAGGCGGCGGCTCTGCTGGTCGATCTCGGCATCGAACCGCCAATCCAGCCGGCCGACTCCAGGCAGCAGCCGCTGGACCGTCGTGGCGTCTCGCTGCGCTGGCTCTTCGCTTGCGCCCTTGTCGGCTCCTGCGGCGCCGCCTTGCTCGGCGCGGCGATCCTCGTCGCGATGCGCGGCGACACCAGCTATCCCGAGCAGCCCGAGACGGTCACGGTCCGCGCCTCCTCGGCTGCAGGCGATGGCGGCGGGGCGCGGAAGGCCGACAAGCTCGTCGCCGACCAGCCGGTCATGTCGGCGCGCCATACGCTGCGAGCGCCGATGTCGCAACGCACCGGCGACCGTGAGGTCATCCGCGTCCGCCCCTTCGTGCGGCTGGCGTCCAACCTGTCGCTGACGACGGGCGTCTATGCCTCCAATATTCCGCCCTTCAATCCTCTGCGCCTCTTTGCCGAAGGCGGGCAGCCCGAAGAGCGCTATGCCGAGCCGGCCCAGGACATGCCGGATGCCGACGTCACCATCGTTAAGCGCGATCTCGGCGATCTGACCCTGCCCTCCGGCAAGCCGCAGCTCAGCGATGCCGAGGTGATCTCCCAGATCGAGGAAGAGCGCGCCAACATGGCGAACTCCGGTCGCCAGCGTGCCCTGCCGATTCCGCCGCAACTGATGCTGAGCCGCACCCTGACCGGCACCGCCGCACCGGGCACCGATATGCTCGCCTATGCGCCGGCGACCGACACGCGGTTCTCCGGCATCGAAGTCCGCGTCGTACCGGAAAACGTCACCAACGCTCCGAAGACGCCGATCCCCGCCTCGCGCGAGCCTCTTGTCGAAGACAAGCTGCTGATGGCCAAGCGCGGCGAGAATTTCGAGCAGGTCATGCGCGGCGCAGGCGTCACCCCCGATCAGGTCCGCACGATGATCGCGGCCTTCGGCGGCAAGGTCCGCACCTCCGCCCTGCCCGACGGCCAGGTCCTGCAGGTGCTCTACGCACCCGGTCCCCGTCCGGGCGACCCCCGCCAGATCATGCGTGTCTCGCTGCTCACGAATGGCCAGCCCGATGGCACGATCGCGATGAACGACAAGGGCGCCTTCGTGCCGGTCGATCTGCCGCGTCAGGATGCGGGCGGTCCGCAGAAGCCGCAGCGGCGCAATACCGAGGACGGCGACGAGGATGAGGATTCGGGTGGCGCCCGGCTCTATGAGAGCCTCTACGAGACCGGCGCGCGGCACGACCTGCCGCGCCCGCTGGTCGACGAGCTCGTCCGCATCTTCTCCTACGATCTCGATTTCCAGCAGCGCGTCCATGGCGGCGACAATCTGGAGGTGATCTTCACCGAGGAGGACGAGGGCGAGCGCGCCGAGATCCTGTCCGCGACCCTGACCGTCAACGGCGAAGCGCGCCGGGTCTTCCGCTACCAGTCCCCCGACGACGGGCTGATTGAGTATTTCGACGAAGAGGGCAAATCGCTGAAGAAGTTCCTGCTGCGCAAGCCGATCGCCGACGGCGAGCTGCGTTCGGGCTTTGGCATGCGCTACCACCCGATCATGCGCTACTCGAAGATGCATACCGGCGTCGACTGGGCCAACAAGATCGGCACGCCGATCCTCGCCGCCGGCAACGGCACCGTGCTCAAGGCCGGCTGGTCCTCCGGCTATGGCAAGCACACCGAGATCCAGCACGCCAACGGCTATGTCACGACCTATTCGCACCAGTCGAATTTCGCGGCCGGCATCGTGCCCGGTGCCAAGGTGCGTCAGGGCCAGGTCATCGGCTATCTCGGCTCGACAGGCCTCTCCACCGGCCCGCACCTGCACTACGAGGTCCTGGTCAACGGCAATTTCGTCAACCCGATGAAGATCCGCGTGCCACGCGGGCGCGAACTTCAGGGCGCCACGCTGGCGGAATTCAAGCGCCAGCGCGACGAGATTCGCGGGCTGATCGAGAAGGCCGGCGGCACGGTCGCGCAATTGCGCTGAGCGCATGACGGCAAGGCATTTGGCCGCTCGCCACGCCCTCGCTGCTTGACAGCGCGCGCGCAAACGGACACCGCGGAACGAGGCATTTCTCTCGCGCGAGTTCCGAAGCCATGCTCGCCTCCCTCCTCGTCGTCCTGCCCGTCTTCGGGCTGATCGGCCTCGGCTATTGCGCGCGCTGGACCAAGCTCCTGCGCGAGACCACCGGCGAGGGCCTGTCGGATTTCGTCTTCGTCCTCGCCGTACCCTGCCTGTTGTTCCGGACGCTCGCCAAGGCCGATATCCCCGCGACCCAACCCTGGGGCTACTGGGTCGCCTATTTCGCCGGGCTTGCCGTGGTCTGGGCACTGGCCATGGCCATCGCCTCGAGGTTCTTCGCCCGGAAGGGGCCGGAGCTGGTCGTCTCCGGCTTTGCCGCTGCCCAGTCGAACACCGTCTTCGTCGGCGTGCCGATGATCCTGAAGGCCTATGGTGATGCCGGAGCGGTGCCGCTTGGCCTACTGCTCGCCGTGCATCTGCCGGTCACGATGACGGCGGCGACCTTGCTGGCGGAAGGCCGAACGGCCTCGATTCCGCTGCTGATCAAGCGCCTCTTCACTCATCCGATCATCATCGGCATCATCCTCGGCTCGGCGGTGCGGCCGATCATCCATCTCGTTCCGACACCGCTCTGGACGCTGGTGGATCTGCTCGCGGGTGCAGCCGTGCCCTGCGCGCTGATCAGCCTGGGCATCGCCATGCGCCGCTACGGCCTCGAATCCGGCCTCGCCTTGCCCACCGTGCTGAGCGCGTTGAAGCTCGGCCTGCATCCCCTGCTGGTCTGCTGGCTGGCGACGCGGATCTTCGAGATGCCGGTCCACTGGTCCGGTGTCGCCGTGCTGTTTGCAGCCTGCCCCTGCGGGATCAACGCCTATCTCTTCGCCGAGCGCTACCGGCAGGGCGTCGCCGACGCATCGAGCGCGATCACGCTCTCGACCTTGCTCTCGCTGTTCTCGACGGCAGCCTGGCTGACTTTCCTCGGCGTCGGCTAGTCGCGTCAGGCGAAACCCAACTGCCGGCGGATCTCCGCGGCGGTGGTGCCGTCGCGCCGCAGGGCCGCGAGGCTCTGTGAATCCCGGCTCTTGGCGAGCTTCTGCCCGTCATCGGCGAGCAGCAGGCGATGGAAGTGATAGAGCGGCGTCGGCAGGCCGAGCAGATGCTGCAGGAGGACATGGATATCCGTCGCCGCTTCAAGGTCGCGGCCGCGGACGACATGGCTCACGCCCTGCAAGGCATCATCGACGGTGACCGCGAGATGATAGCTCGTCGGCACATCCTTGCGGGCGAGCACCACATCGCCCCAACGCTCCGGCGCGACGGGAACGAAATGCCGGTCGCCCGCCGCATCGAAAGCCCTGTAACCCAACCGCTGCCCTGCCATCGCGATCGCCGCCGCCGTATCGAGCCGCAGCACATGCGGTTCTCCGGCTACGGTACGCCGCTCGGCCTCATCTGAATTGAGCCCTTTGCAGAGACCGGGATAGAGGGGTGCGCCATCGGGATCGACCGGCCAGGGCCGGCTGGTCTCGGCTTCGCGTGCAGCGACGGCATTGCGGATCTCCTGCCGGGAGCAGAAGCAGGGATAGATCAGCCCGCGCTCGCGCAAGCTGGCAAGCGCCGCGGCATAGTCGTCAAAATGCTGGGATTGCTGGCGGAAGCCGGACTCGAACCGGATACCGAGCCATTCCAGATCGGTTTCGATTCCCGCGACGAATTCCGGGCGGCACCGCGTCAGGTCGATATCCTCGATCCGCAACAGCAGGCGCCCGCCGAAATGATCCGCCAGCGCCTCGTTGGTCAGTGCCGACAAGGCATGGCCGAGATGAAGGCGGCCGTTTGGGCTCGGCGCGAAGCGGAAGACCGGCTGGCTGGAATCGGGTGGAGCGGACGCCATCTTTCCTGTCTAGGGACTGCGCAGGCAGGCGCCAAGCCGCTCCCTGCTGACGAAAGCCGTCGCCTCTGCCATCGATACCGGGATCATGATCGAGAAAATCACCTCCAACGCCGATCTCGAGGAAGGGATGGCCGCGCTGGTCGCCCTGCACCCCAATTGGCAGCCGATCGTCGCGCGCACCGGCTTGCCGCCGCTCAGGCTGCGCGAGGGCGGCTTTCCCGGCCTCGCCGCGATCATCGTCTCCCAGCAATTATCGGTCGCCAGCGCGCGGGCCGTCTGGACCCGGTTCGCCGGAGTCTTCGTGCCGCTGACGCCCGAGCGCGTGCTCGCCGCGACGGATGACGACATGCGCCTGTCCGGCCTGTCGCGGCCGAAACAGCGCACCCTGCTCGCGCTCGCAACCGCCTTGGTCGAGGACCGCTTCGCCTTCGCGGCGCTCGAACACGCCTCCCCGGAAGAGGTTCACGCGCAGATGACGGCGATTTCGGGCATCGGCCCCTGGACGGCCGATGTCTATCTGCTCTTCTGCCTCGGGCATCGCGACGGTTTCGCGGCCGGCGACCTCGCCATCCAGGAGGCCGCCCGCCACGCCTTCGGCTTGGCCGCTCGCCCGAAGCCGGCCGAGCTCCAGGCCATGGCGGAAGCCTGGCGGCCCTGGCGCGGCGTCGCCGCGCGGCTGCTCTGGGCAGATTACGCCTTGCTCAAGCGCCGCGAGGGCATCAATGCCTGACGCGTCAGTCCGGAAAGCCGGCGCCGGCTTCCGAGCAGATGCTCAGATCACTCAGCTCCGCGTGATCTTCAGCGCCGTCGACGCGGCAGCGCGCAGCATCGACGAATCGCTCATCACGGTGACCATGCGCGCGCCCATGGCGAGGCCTTGCTTGGCGCGTTCCGCCGTCGCGCAATAGAACGCGACCGGCTTGTTCACCGCCGAGGCGCGGGCAACGACATGCTTGAGCGCTTCATCGACCTCGCGCGCGGTCGCATCGACCTTCGCTCCGCCGGATAGCGCGATCGACAGGTCTGACGGCCCGACGAACAGCGCGTCGATCCCGTCCAGCGCCAGGATGTCGTCGACGATCGCCATCGCCTCACGCGTCTCGATCATCGCGAAGGTCATCGAGAAGCTGTTGGCGGCCTTGAGATAGCCGTTCTGGTCGAGGCCCGACGCGCCGAGCCCGCCATAGCTGCCCCAGCTGCGCTCGCCCATCGGCGGGTACTTGGCATAGGCCGCGAAGCGCCGGGCATCCTCCATCGTGTTGATCATCGGCGCGATGACGCCGGAGACGCCGCTGTCGAACAGCTTCGAGACATTCTGGAATTCACCCACCGGAATGCGCGCGATCACCGGCTTGCCAGCAGCATTGATCAGCGGAATCGCGCGGATCACCTCGGCTAGCGTGATCGGCCCATGCTGCATGTCGAGCGTGATCGCGTCGAAATCCTCCTGCGCCAGTGTCGCCGAGACGGAGGGATCGGGCAGGCCGCACCAGGCCGAGACGACGCTGTCCCCTTTGGCGAAGCGATCAGCGAGGGAGGACAGGACAGTGAGCTTGGCCATGGTGCGTTCATCCGTTTGTGGCCGCGCTTCGGACGGTGCGGCAGCTCACGCAGGTTGACCCGCGCCGCGCCGGAAATGCAAACGGGCGCCCATGCGCCCGTTTCAGAGACGTCCTGCGTCAGCCGGGACGCGCCGGCCGAGCGATCTTAACGGCCCGCCTGGATCTCGTCGGCCGCCTTGATCAGCAGCTCGGTCATCACCGTCCGAATCTCGGTATCGGTCACGGCGACGCCGGCGAGCGTGAAGTCGTTCTTGACCTTCCGCACCACATCCTCCTCGCCGGCCTCCTCGAAATCGGCCACGACCACGGACTTCGCATAGGCATCGGCGTCGGCACCGCTCTTGCCGAGCTTCTCGGCAGCCCAGAGCCCGAGCAGCTTGTTGCGCCGGGCGGTCGCCTTGAAGCGCAGCTCCTCGTCATGGGCGAACTTGTTCTCATAGGCGTCCTTGCGCTGGTCGAAGGTCGTCATGCGGCGTCCATGTCCTTTCCGGGGAATATATCTCCCAATCATATAGGTTGGCGGCGGGGCAAGGGCCAGCCTCGATCGCCGCCTTCAGCGCTCTTTAAGCCTCGGGAAGCCTTCAAACGCCGATTTGTTGCGTTTGCGGCCGAGACACTCCATATAGCAGGCACGTGGGTGCCTCCGGTTCCCGCACATGCAGCCGGCATCGTTGCCGCCATCGGATTTGCATTCGAGAGGCCGACGGCGCAGGACAAGAACAGATCAGGGGCCAGATCCCGCCGCGACCTCATCGCGTCCAGAGAAGGGCCGACCTTTGGATTTCCTCAAGCCACGGTACATACCCATGAATCGCCGCCGTCGCATTTACGAAGGCAAGGCGAAGGTCCTCTATGAAGGACCCGAGCCCGGTACGCTGATCCAGCATTTCAAGGACGACGCCACCGCCTTCAATGCCAAGAAGCATGAAGTGATCGACGGCAAGGGCGTGCTCAACAACCGCATTTCCGAGCACATCTTCTCGAATCTCAACGATATCGGCGTGCCCACGCATTTCATCCGCCGGCTGAACATGCGCGAGCAGCTCATCCGCGAGGTGGAGATCATCCCGCTCGAAGTCGTCGTGCGCAACATCGCCGCCGGCTCGCTGGCGACCCGCCTCGGCCTCGAGGAAGGCACGCAGCTGCCGCGCTCGATCATCGAGTTCTATTACAAGAACGACGCGCTGAACGATCCGATGGTCTCGGAAGAGCACATCACCGCCTTCGGCTGGGCGACGCCGCAGGAGATCGACGACATCATGGCGCTCGCCATCCGCGTCAACGACTTCCTCTCCGGCCTCTTCCTCGGCGCCGGCATCCGACTCGTCGACTTCAAGATGGAGACGGGCCGGCTCTGGGAAGGCGAGATGATGCGCATCGTCGTCGCCGACGAGATCAGCCCCGATTCCTGCCGGCTCTGGGACATCAAGTCCAAGGACAAGATGGACAAGGACCGCTTCCGCCGCGACATGGGCGGCCTGATCGAGGCCTATTCGGAAGTCGCCCGCCGCCTCGGCATTCTCGGCGAGAATGAGAACCCCGGCCCGACCGGCCCGCGCCTCGTGCAGTGAGCGCCATCGCGGCGCCATTATCGCCAATGAGACGGGAGCGCATGCGCTCCCGTTTTCATGTCGCGGCCCTGATCCTGGTCGGCAGCCTCCTGCTCGGCGCCTGCTCGAACCAATTCGGGGCGGGCATCGCCGAATTGCCGGCCTCGCAAGGCTGGCAACCCCTGCCGATCGGCTCCTGGGTTCTCAATGATGGCCTCGAAGCCCGTTCCATGGTCTTCTGCCCGCGTGAAAGCTGCACGCGCCAGGGCTTTGCCGCCGTGATCGCCCTCGAAGGCGAACAGGCCCGTGACATGGAAAAGGCCCTGTCGGAAAGCCCTGCCAATCTCGGGCGAGCTTTCGCACAGCTCGCAGCGGCGAAGGCGGCCGAGCGTCGCAAGGCGCAGCGCAAGCTGAAGAAGAAGCCGGCTGCGAAGCCGGAGGCCCGCAGCGCGACCGATGTCGCCCGTATCGATACGGCGGACGCCAAGGGCGTGCTCGTGACGATCCGCTCGCTCGATACGGCAGGCCGCGAGGCCGTCACCGCGATCCTTTATGGTCGCGACGCTGATCGTCTGGTCATTGCGCTCGGCGTGAGCGAGACCGCCGAAGCCGCTCGCCGCGAGGCGCAAGCCGCATGGCGGAGCCGCTGATTCACGTGAAACGGCGGGAAACGGTTGAGCCCACGGTGATTCATCGTTAAGGCAGCCCGTAACAATCCGCGTCCGGAGATCCCCATGAAAGCCCGCGTCACCGTCACCCTGAAGAACGGCGTGCTCGATCCGCAGGGCAAGGCGATCGAGGGCGCGCTGAAGTCGCTCGACATCGCCGGCGTCGAGTCGGTGCGCCAGGGCAAGGTCTTCGACATCGAGCTCTCGGGCTCGGACAAGGCCGCCGCCGAGGCCGCCCTCAAGGCTGCCTGTGAAAAGCTCCTCGCCAACACCGTGATCGAGAATTACCGCGTCGAGATCGGAGCCTGAGCGATGAAAGCCGCCGTCATCACCTTTCCCGGCTCCAACCGTGACGGCGACGTCGCCAAGGCGCTGAAACAGGCCGGCGCCGAGGTCATCCATGTCTGGCACGGCGACACCGATCTGCCTGATGGGACCGACCTCGTCGTGCTGCCCGGCGGCTTCTCCTATGGCGACTACCTGCGCACCGGCGCCATTGCCGGCCGCGCCCATATCATGGACGCGACCCGCGCCCACGCCGCCCGCGGCGGCTATGTGCTGGGGATTTGCAACGGCTTCCAGATCGCCTGCGAGGCGGGGCTCCTGCCCGGCATCCTCGTGCGCAACGCCCATCTGAAATTCGTCTGCAAGCGCCAGCATCTCAAGGTCGAGCGCAACGACACGCCCTATGCGAGCGCCTATGCCAAGGGCCAGGCGATCGATGTCTGCATCGCCCATGGCGAGGGCAACTACATCGCCGATGCCGAGACGCTCGCCCGCCTCGAAGGTGAAGGCCTCGTCGCGTTCCGCTATGCGGATGCGCAGGGCAACGTCACCCCGGCGGCGAACCCGAACGGCTCGCTCAACAACATCGCCGGCATCTATTCGCCCGGTCTCAACGTGCTCGGCCTTATGCCGCACCCGGAGAACCTGATCGATTCGCTGGTCGGCGGCACCGACGGGCGCGGCCTGTTCCAGAGCCTCGTTTCCAGCCGCAAGGCGGCCTGAGCAGGTATCCATCCGTCATTCTCGGGCGAAGCGAAGCGCAGACCCGAGAATCTCCCGCAGAACAGACCGCCCTTTTCGGCATGAGATGCTCGGGTCGAGCCCGAGCATGACGCACTGATCAGCGCGCCTTCAGCGCCCGCTGGAGCAGCTTGCTCGCCGCCATCTGGTCGAGCGGGCCGACATGCTTGTCCAGGATATGCCCGTCCGGCCCGATGACGAAGGTCTCGGGTACGCCGTAGACGCCCCACTCGATCGCCGCACGCCCAGCCTGATCCGCTCCCACAGCCGAGAACGGATTGCCGAGCGCACCGAGGAAGCGCCGCGCGTTCTCGGCTTCGTCCTTGTAGTTCATCCCGACCAGCGCGACCTTGCCCTGCCTGACCGCATCGGTCTCGGCCAAGCCCATCAGCACCGGGTGCTCGACGCGGCAGGGCGCGCACCAGCTCGCCCAGACATTGACCAGCGTCGCCTTGCCCGTCGCGAGATCGGCATTGCCGAAGGCAGGCACGAGCCTGCCCTCCTTTTGCAGCCCTTCCAGCGGAGAAAGCGCGATCGCCGGCGCCACGCGCCCGATCAGGGCGGACGGCACCTTGCTCTTGTCGCCGCTGAACAGGCCGACAGCGAAGACGATCGCGAGCCCGCCGAAGATGATCAGCGGCGCGAGGAAGACCAGCGGCGAACGCCGCCGCGGCGCGGCCTCGACCGGGCTCATGCGCCCTCCCGGCCGGAACGGCGGCCGGCGCCCCGACGCTCCAGCGCATCGAGCGCCCGCTTCTGGGCGGCGTGGTCACGCAGGATCGCCAGCGTCAGCCCGATGAGGACGAGCCCCGCCGCGCCATAGGAGGCCAGTATGAAGCCGGCATGCGGCCCGAGATGATCGAGGAGACCGCTCATGCCGGCACGCCCTGCGCCGCCAATCTGTCGAGCCGCTCCGCTTCGAGAATCGTCAGCGTCCGCACGCGCCGGCGCATGATCTCGGCCCGCATCGCGACCATGTGCAGCGAGAGCGCGAACAGCGTGAAGCCGACGGCCAGGATCAGCAGCGGCCAGAGCATCGAGGGATGGATCGTCGGCCCGCCCATGCGCAGCACCGAGGCCGGCTGGTGCAGCGTGTTCCACCAGTCGACCGAGAACTTGATGATCGGCACGTTGACGAAGCCGACCAGCGTCAGGATGGCGACGGCCCGCGCCGCGCGCGAGGGATCGTCGAGCGCCCGCCACAGCGCGATCAGGCCGAGATAGATCAGCAGCAGCACGAGCATGGATGTCAGCCGCGCATCCCAGACCCAGTAGGTGCCCCACATCGGCTTGCCCCAGAGCGAGCCGGTGATCAGGCAGATCAGCGCGAAGCACGCGCCGATCGGCGCAGCCGCCTTCTGCGCGACATCGGCCAGCGGATGACGCCAGACCAGCGTGCCCAGCGCCGAAAGCGTCATCATCGAATAGAACATCATGGCGAGCCAAGCGGCTGGCACATGAATGAACATGATGCGGATGGTCTCGCCTTGCTGATAATCGGGGGGCGCCTCGAACCAGGCGAGATACAAGCCCACGACGATCAGCAACGTTGCGATGGCGGCAAGCCACGGCAGCAGCACGGCCGAGAAGCGCATGAAGCGCGTCGGGTTGGCGAGATCGATCAGGCTGGCCATGATGCCGGCGATGTCAGTTGCGGGAGCTTGAGCGCCATGGCGTGAGCTTTAGCAATCCAGACGGGCTCCAAGCAATGGATGCCGAGCTGCTGCGACAATCACGCTTCGGCTAGGCGTCCTCGTCTGGCGACGAAGCCTCCGCCCCGCCCTTGTCGACGATGCCGAATTGCTTGGATTGAACGCCTTCGCCGGCGAGGTCGAAGCCCTCGGCCATCAGGCCCCGGCGCAGCAATTCGCGCACGGCCGCCGCTCGGCTCGGCATGCGCTTGTCGAACCGCCAATTTTCCAGGGCGCGTAATTCGTCCTGGCTGAGCATGATCTGGAGGCGTTCGCCCCGCTCTTCGGCCGGCATTTTGTTGCAACCACATCAAAATGAGTAAGTGACGATAACAGCCCATGACGCTGGGACGCAAGCGCCTGCGCCAACACCGCCAGAGAAGGCGGTTCCTGCAGCTTACAATATTGCTAAGTTATTGATTATATTAGATTTTTGATGAGTTTTAACTTGCATAGGCCAATGCCTTGCGCTAGCTTGCCGATCAGGAGGATCGACCATGTTGATCAAGCTGTCGGAAGACATGCAGCGCGCCGTCGAGATGAGGGTGCGCAGCAAAATCGACGAGGTATCCGTCCTCGACGTCAACGCCACCGCCGAGGAAATCCGCCGCGCTTTCGTCGAGCGGAACGTCGCGCTCGAGGATATCGCGGTATCCGTCGCGAAGTTCGCAACCCAATGCGGCTATCCGATCGAGTTCGCGCCGCAGGCTCCCCAGCGCGATTGAACCGCCTATTCGGCTGATCGAAGCGCCACGGCGGCAGCCACCGTGCCGACCACGATGGCCCCCAGCGAAATCGCGCACAGGATCAGGAACGGCGTCAGGAAGGGCACAGTGCCGCCCACGGCCGCATTGGCCGCGGACACGCCGAAGATCAACACCGGTACCGTCAGGGGCGCAACCAGTACCGGCACGATCAACCCGCCCCGCTTGAGGCTCGCCGCAAGCGCCGCCCCGCCCGCCCCGATGAAGCTCAAGGCCGGCGTGCCGACCAGAAGCGTCGCGACCAGTGGCAACACGCCCTCGCCCGGCAAGGCGACCAACAGGCCGAGCAGCGGCGAGACCAGCGCCAGCGGCAGCCCCGTCGTCAGCCAATGCGCCAGCCCCTTGGCCAGCACGGCGAGTTCCAGCGGCAGGGCCGAAGCGCGGATCAGGTCGAGCGAGCCGTCTTCCTCATCGCTCTGAAACAGGCGGTCGAGCCCGATCATCACCGATAGCAGCGCGCCGAGCCAAAGGATGGCCGGCCCGATCCGCGAGAGCAGGTTGAGATCGGGCCCGAGCGCGAAAGGCACGAGCACGACCATCGTCAGGAAGAAGACGAGCGCGAGTTCGCCGCCGCCGCCGGCCCGGCTGGCGACAGCAAGGTCGCGCTTCAGGATCGCCATGAAAGCGCGTTTCACGGCCCGATCCTGACTTCGCCCGCACCTTCGAGCCCGAGCGGGCCATGGGTCGCGGCCAGGATCGCGCCTCCGTCAGCCAGATGGTCGCGCATCAGCCCGGCAACCATCGCCTGCGAGGCCACATCGAGCGCCGAAAGCGGCTCGTCGAGCAGCCAATACGGCCGGCGCGACACGAGAAGCCGCGCCAGCGCGACGCGACGCCGCTGTCCGGCCGAGAGATAGCCCGCCGGCAATTCCGCGGCGTGGCCGAGCCCGACGACGGCCAGCGCCTCGTCGGGGGTCGCAGCGGCATCGCCCAGCACATCCCGTGCGAAGGCGAGGTTTTCGCGCGCCGTAAGCGCCGTCTTCAACCCGTCGCGATGCCCGACGAGGTGCGAGATTTCGGCAAGCTCAGCCTCGTCGTCGCTCCCCCCCAGTCGAATACGACCGCCATCCGGCCGCAGCCTCCCGCAAAGCATCGCGATCAGGCTCGATTTGCCGGCGCCGTTGCGGCCGGTCAGCGCGATCGCCTCGCCGGGGCGCAGCACAAAACTCAGCCCCTCGAAGATCAACCGGCCGCCGCGGCGGCAGGCGAGATCTTCGACGTGAAGGCTGGTCGGTTGGAAGAGAGCCGGTTTCAAGCCAGCGCTGCCGCAGATGCGTTCGAGCTCATTTCGTTCATCTAGCGCGCTTCTTGGAATTGCTCTATAGAACCCGCGGCTACGCCGCACGCCGATCCGGCGCGGGGCTCGGGCACTCCCGAGGCGGCGCGCGCGTCATGCGCATTAGGCCTTCGAACGGCATCGTCCGCAAGGGCAGTATCCCTTGGAGACATGTCGGTCGCGACCGCAACCCCTTGATCAGGATCAAGCCCGAATGGCCTCGCTCGACTCATTCAAAGCCCGCAAGACGCTCACAGCCGGCGGCAAGACCTACACCTATTACTCCCTCCCCGATGCGGAAAAGAACGGCCTGCCCGGCATCTCGAAGCTGCCCTTCTCGATGAAGGTGCTGCTCGAGAACCTGCTGCAGTTCGAGGACGGCCGCTCCGTCACCAAGGCCGATATCGAAGGCTTCGTCGCCTGGCTCGACGACAAGGGCACCGCCGGCAAGGAGATCGGCTTCCGCCCGGCGCGCGTGCTGATGCAGGACTTCACCGGCGTTCCGGCCGTGGTCGACCTCGCCGCGATGCGCGACGGCGTCAAGGCGCTCGGCGGCGACCCGCAGAAGATCAACCCGCTCGTTCCGGTCGATCTCGTCATCGACCACTCGGTCATCGTCGACGAGTTCGGCACGCCCAAGGCGCTCGCCCAGAATGTCGAGCTCGAATACGAGCGCAATGCCGAGCGCTACAAGTTTCTCAAGTGGGGCCAGGGCGCCTTCGACAATTTCCGCGTCGTCCCGCCCGGCACCGGCATCTGCCACCAGGTCAACCTCGAATATCTCGCCCAGACCGTCTGGACCCGCAAGGAGACCATCGACGGCGTCGAGGTCGAGGTCGCCTATCCCGACACGGTCGTCGGCACCGACTCGCACACCACCATGGTCAACGGCCTCGCCGTCCTCGGCTGGGGCGTCGGCGGCATCGAGGCCGAGGCCGCGATGCTCGGCCAGCCGCAGTCGATGCTGCTGCCGGAGGTGATCGGCTTCAAGCTGACCGGCTCGCTCAAGGAAGGCATCACCGCGACCGACCTCGTGCTGACCGTCACCCAGATGCTGCGCAAGAAGGGTGTCGTCGGCAAGTTCGTCGAGTTCTTCGGCCCCGGCCTCTACAACCTGACGCTGGCCGACCGCGCGACCATCGCCAACATGGGCCCGGAATACGGCGCGACCTGCGGCTTCTTCCCGGTCGATGCCGAGACGCTGGATTATCTCACCACCACCGGCCGCAAGGCGGACCGCATCGCGCTGGTCGAGGCCTACAGCAAGGCGCAAGGGCTCTTCGCCACGCCCGAGACGCCCGATCCGGTCTTCACCGACACGCTCGAGCTCGATCTCTCCTCGGTGAAGCCCTCGATGGCCGGCCCGAAGCGTCCGGAAGGCCGCGTCGATCTCTCCGGCGTCAAGGCCGGCTTCGCCGCCGCCATGGACACGGATTACAAAAAGGGCGCCGAGATTTCGCGCCGCGTCCAGGTCGAGGGCGAGGATTTCGATCTCGGCCATGGCGACGTCGTCATTGCCGCCATCACCTCCTGCACCAATACCTCGAACCCGTCGGTGCTGATGGCCGCGGGCCTGCTCGCCCGCAACGCCGTCGCCAAGGGCCTCACGGTCAAGCCCTGGGTCAAGACCTCGCTGGCCCCCGGCTCGCAGGTCGTCGCCGAATATCTCGCCAAGTCCGGCCTCCAGACCGATCTCGACAAGCTCGGCTTCAACCTGGTCGGCTTCGGCTGCACCACCTGCATCGGCAATTCCGGCCCGCTGCCGGCGCCGATCTCGAAAACGATCAACGAGAAGGGCCTGATCGCGGGCGCCGTCATCTCCGGCAACCGCAACTTCGAAGGCCGCGTCTCGCCGGACGTCCAGGCGAACTACCTCGCATCGCCGCCGCTGGTCGTCGCTTATGCGCTGGCCGGCACCATCCAGATGGACCTGACCACGCAGCCGATCGGCCAGGGCTCGGACGGCAAGGACGTCTACCTCAAGGATATCTGGCCCTCCAACAAGGAGATCCAGAGCTTCATCCGTGAGAACGTCACCCGCGCCATCTTCGAGGCGAAATATGCCGACGTCTTCAAGGGCGACGCGCATTGGCAGGCGGTCAACGCGCCGACCTCGGAGACCTATGCCTGGGACGACGATTCGACCTATGTGCAGAACCCACCCTATTTCCAGGGCATGCACCAGAAGCCGGCCGCGATCACCGACATCAAGGGCGCGCGCATCCTCGGCCTGTTCGGCGACAAGATCACCACTGACCACATCTCTCCGGCGGGCTCGATCAAGGCAGCGTCTCCGGCTGGTTCCTATCTCACCGAGCATGGCGTCGCGGTGGCCGACTTCAACCAGTACGGCACGCGCCGCGGCAACCATGAGGTGATGATGCGGGGCACCTTCGCCAATATCCGCATCCGCAACCACATGCTCGGTCCGAACGGCCGCGAGGGTGGCTACACCATCCATTATCCGACGAAGGAAGAGCTGCCGATCTACGACGCGGCGATGAAGTACCAGGCGGAGAAGGTGCCGCTGGTGATCTTCGCCGGCGTCGAATACGGCAACGGCTCCTCGCGCGACTGGGCGGCGAAGGGCACCAACCTGCTCGGCGTCAAGGCGGTCATCGCCCAGAGCTTCGAGCGCATCCATCGCTCGAACCTTGTCGGCATGGGCGTCGTCCCGTTCACCCTGCAGGAGGGCACGAGCTGGGCCTCGCTCGACCTGAAGGGCGACGAGACGGTCACCATCCACGGTCTCGCCAACGTCAAGCCGCGCCAGATGATGGAAGCCGAGATCACCTATGCCGACGGCTCGGTGAAGAAGGTGCCGATCCTCTGCCGCATCGATACGCTGGACGAGATCGACTACTTCAAGAACGCCGGCATCCTGCACTACGTGCTGCGCGGCCTCGCCGCGTAAGCTTCAAAGCAGCAGAAAGACGGGTCATGGCCGGCGCAAGCCGGCCATGATGCATTAAGTATTCCGCGTGGTTGTCCTCGCGCCCGCCGCAGTGTAAGGGGGCGGTTCAGTCATCCTCGGTGGCGACTAGGGGCAGGCGCAGGGACGAGATCCCGCGCTCGGATGTCGTCCGCCATCACCGACAACAGACGGGAGCACCCGCAGCATGTCCGCTACGTTCGAGACGGTCGCCGGCATCATTTCCGAAACCTGCGATATTCCGCGGGAGAAGATCACGCCGCAGAGCCACGCGATCGAAGATCTCGGCATCGATTCCCTAGCCTTCCTCGACATCGCCTTCGCGATCGACAAGGCCTTCGGCATCAAGCTGCCGCTCGAGCAGTGGACGCAGGAAGTCAACGAGGGCAAGGCCCCGGCCGAGCAGTATTTCGTGCTCGAAAACCTCTGCAAGCGCATCGACGACCTCGTCGCCGCCAAGAAGGCGTGATCGCCTGCCGCTGCCGCCGGACTTGAGCCGGGGCGCGGCTCCCGATAGAGCATAGGGGCCGTTGCGCGGATCAATCGATCCGTGCTGCGGCCTTGCGCCGTTCTGGCGCCGAGAGAGTCAAGGATCGCATGCGCCTCGAATATTTCGACATGATCGACAGGGTCGTGACCTTCGATCCGGCGCAGAAGCGCATCGTGACGCGCTCCACCGTCCCCGCCGAGAGCCCGGTCTTCGAGGGTCACTTCCCCGGGCATCCACTGGTGCCCGGCGTGCTGCTGACCGAGACCATGGCGCAGGCCTCCGGCTATCTCCTGCTCGGCCTCAACGGGCTCTCGCAGATGCCGTTCCTGATGACGGTCGACAAGGCGCGCTTCCGTACCTTCGTCGAACCCCGCACCGAACTGGAAGCCAGTGCGGAGCTCGTTATCGAGGGTTCCGGCTACGCCGCGACCAAGGTGAAGCTGACCAGCGAAGGCAAGCCGATCTGCGATGCCGAGCTGCGCTTCCGCCTGATGCCATTCCCCGCCGATATGCGCGCGCTGATGCTAAGCCGCATCGAAGCCATCGGCCTGACGCCGGAGCCTGCGCCATGAACCGCCGCGACGTGGTCATCACCGGCATCGGCATCGCCTCCAGCCTCGGCGAGGGCGTCGAGGTCCATGCGGCCGCGCTCGCGGCTGGCGGCCCACCGGTCGTCGATGCCGAAAACTTCAAGCCCTACCCGCTCCACCCGCTCGCAGCACTTGAGCTCGACAAGCAGATTCCGAAGAAATCCGACCAGCGCCAGATGGAGCCCTGGCAGCGCCTCGGCGTCTACACAGCCGGCCTCGCCCTCGATTCCGCCGGCTTGAAGGACGATGCCGAGGCCAAGAGCGCCCTGCAGGTCATCGTTGCCGCAGGCGGCGGCGAGCGCGACCATGCCGTCGATGCGGCTATCCTCGAGGGCTTGCGCGGCGCCAATGATGCCGGCGCCTTCCTCAACGAGCGCCTGATGAGCGATCTCAGGCCGACGCTCTTCCTCGCCCAGCTCTCCAACCTGCTCGCGGGCAATATCGCCATCGTCCATGGCGTCACCGGCCCGTCTCGTACCTTCATGGGCGAGGAGCAGGCCGGCGTCGACGCGATCCGCACCGCCCATGCCCGCATCGCCTCCGGCCAGTCCGACCTGATGCTGGTCGGCGGCGCCTACAATGCCGAGCGCCGCGACATGCTGCTGCTCTTCGAGCTCGGCGGCTATCTGCATCGCGACGATTTTCAGCCGGTCTTCGAGCGCGAAGCCGCTCCGGGCCTGATCACCGGCAGTGCCGGCGCCTTCCTCGTGCTGGAATCGGCCGAACGCGCCACCGCTCGTGGCGCCAGGGCCTATGCGAAACTGAGCCACACCGGCGCCGCGCGCAGCCGTCGCGTAGCCGGCACGGTCCAGTCCGCCTTGAACGGCCTGCTCGGCGGCTTCGGCCCGATCGCGGGCAATGCTCTTGCAATCTCCGCCGCCACTGGCTGCGCCGGCATCACCGCTGAGGAAGCCGCAGCCATCGCGACCGCGGCGCCTTCCGCCAAGCGCATCGCGACCGGCGATCTCGTCGGTCATAGCGTCGAGGCCGCCTTCCCGGTTTCCGTTGCTCTCGCGGCAATCGCCCTGTCGTCCGGACAGGCGAGGGAAGCGATCGTCACCGGCGCCGGCCACTGGCGCGGCGAGGGCGCCGCGCATCTCGTTCAAGCGTGAGGTTGAAGCCATGACCACGCATCGCGACGCCAAGGGTCGCCCGCTCGTCGCCGTTACCGGCCTGGGCGTCGTCACCTCGCTCGGCCAGGGCAAGGACACCAACTGGCAGGCCCTGACCGCCGGTAAATCCGGAATCCACCGGATCGACCGTTTCCCGACCGAAGGGTTGAAGACGAGCATCGGCGGCACTGTCGATTTCCTGTTCGACGGCTCGTTCACCGCTCCCCAGCTCTCCGAGAAGCTCGCGACGCTCGCGGCCGAAGAAGCTGTCGGGCAGAGCGGCATCGGCGCTGCCGGCGATTTCCCTGGCGAGCTCTTCATGGCGGTGCCGCCTGTCGAGATGGAATGGCCGCAAAAGCAGGAACTCGCCCAGTCGATCGACGGCGATGTCGACTATGACAGCCTGCTGCGCGCCGCCGCGACCCATAAATACAAGGCGATGCACGAGCTCTTCGTCTTCGGCGGCGTCGCCGACCATATCGCCGACCGTTTCGGCACCAAGGGGTCGCCGATCTCGCTCTCGACCGCCTGCTCCTCCGGCGCGACCGCGATCCAGATGGGCGTCGAGGCGATCCGCCGCGGCGATACGCAAGCCGCCCTCTGCATCGGCACCGACGGCTCGATCCATGCCGAGGCGCTGATCCGCTTCTCGCTGCTCTCGGCCCTCTCCACGCAGAACGATCCGCCGGAAAGCGCAGCCAAGCCCTTCTCAAAGAACCGCGATGGCTTCGTCATGGGCGAAGGCGCCGGCGCGCTGGTGCTGGAGGATTACGACCACGCGCTGGCGCGCGGCGCGACCATTCTGGGCATTGTCGCCGGCTGCGGCGAGCGCGGCGACGGCTTCCATCGCACCCGCTCCAGCCCGGACGGCAAGCCGGCGATCCTTGCCATGCAGGATGCGCTCGCCGATGCCGGGCTGACGCCGGACGACGTCGACTACATCAATGCCCACGGCACCTCGACGCCCGAGAATGACAAGATGGAGGCGATGAGCTGCGCCGCCGTCTTCGGCGAGCGCATGGCGAGGCTGCCGATCTCCTCGAACAAGTCGATGATCGGCCATACGTTGACGGCGGCCGGCGCGGTCGAGGCGGTGATCTCCTTCATGACCATCGCCAACGGCACGATCCCGCCGACGATCAACTACGTGAACCCCGACCCGGCGATCGCGCTCGACGTCGTGCCGAACACAGCGCGCAAGGCGAAGGTGCGGACGGTGATCTCCAATTCCTTCGGCTTTGGCGGCCAGAACACCTGCCTCGTGCTGACGGCGCCCCCGGAGGCCGCATGACCAAAATCCTCGTCACCGGCGGCGCCAAGGGCGTTGGCGCCGCAATCGTGCGCGCGCTCGCCGCCGCCGGCCATGATATCGATTTCACTTACCGCTCCTCCGCCGACCAGGCGAAGGCTCTTGCCGAAGAGATCGCTGCGGGCCATCCCGGCCGCACCGTCACCGCCCTGCCGCTCGACCTCTCCGACAAGGAGGCGCTCGATACCTTCTGCGAGGCGCGCGAGGGCGAGAGTTATTTCGGCCTCGTCCACAATGCCGGCCAGCCTTATGACTCGCTTGCCGCGATGATGGCGCAGGACAAGGCCGAAACGGCGATGCAGGTCAATTTCTGGGCCTTCACCCGCCTCGCCAAGAGCCTGATGCGCACCATGATCCGCGCCCGCGCTGGGCGCATCGTCGCGATCGGCTCGGTCGCGGCTTTGCGCGGCAATCCCGGCAACGCCGCCTACGCGGCCTCCAAGGGCGCGCTGATCTCCTATGCCAAGACTCTGGCCGTCGAGACCGGCAAGCGCGGCGTCACCGTCAACGTGATCGCGCCCGGCTTCGTCGACACCGACATGATGGCGCCTTATGCCGCCTATCGCGACAAGATGCAGGCGCAGATTCCGGCCGGCCGCTTCGCCAAGCCGGAAGAGGTCGCGGGCCTCGCCGCCTTCCTGATGAGCGAGCCCGCCGCCTATATCAGCGGCACGGTCCTGCCGATCGACGGCGGCTTGACGGCACAGCTCGGCATCCACCGCTGACAAGTTTATTCTGAAAGGTCGAATCGTATGCGTTCCCTCCAGCTTCACGGCGACCGCGACCTGCGCCTGGAAGAGATCGAGCCGCCGCCGCCACCCGCTCCGGGTGAGGTGCAGATCCGCATCAAGGCGGTGGGCTTGAACTATCTCGACCTCTGGGGCTTCCGCGGCATGGCCTTCGCCAAGCGCAAGATGCCGCAGGCGGCCGGCGTCGAGGCGGCCGGCGAGATCGTCTGCGTCGGCGAGGGCGTGACCGGCTTCGCGCCGGGCGACACTGTCACCGCCTATGGCGCCGACACTTGCGGCCAGTGCAAGGCCTGCCGCGAGGGCCGTGACAATCTCTGCGAGAACGTCGCCGGCATCATGGGCTTCCATATCGACGGCTTCGCCCGCGAAGTGTTGAACCGCCCGGCTCGCCTCACCATCAAGGCGCCGAAGGGCGTCTCCTTCGAGGACGCCGCCTGCGCGCCGATCGGCTTCGGCACGGTACAGCACATGCTCTTCGACAACGCGAAGCTGGAGCCCGGAGAGTCGGTCCTCGTCCATGCCGGCGGCTCCGGCATCGGCACGGCCGCGATCCTGATGGCCAAGGCGATCGGCTGCACGGTCTTCACCACCGTCGGCGACGACGAGAAGGGCGCCAAGGCCAAGGCGCTCGGCGCCGACCATGTCATCAACTACCGCGAGGACCGGTTCGAGGGCGTCGTCCGCAAGCTCACCGGCCGCAAGGGCGTCGACGTCGTCTTCGAGCATGTCGGCGCCGACACCTGGAACGGCTCGCTGCTCTGCCTGAAGCGCGGCGGCCGGCTCGTCACTTGCGGCGCGACCTCCGGACCTTCGGCGACGATCAATCTGATGCAGCTCTTCCAGCAGCAATACCGGATCACCGGCTCCTTCGGCTGCCGCATCGAGAATATCGCGCAGTCGTTGGAGAAGATGGCCGGCGGGATAAAGCCGGTGATCGACTCGGTCTTCCCGCTCGCCGAATTCGAGAAGGGCCTCGCCCGGATCGAGGGCCGGCAGGTCTTCGGCAAGGTCGTCATCGCCTTCTGATCGGGAACCGTTTCCCGCCGGAGGCTTGACGAAGGCGCGTTCCTGCCCCAGATCGCCCGTTCACGGCCCGGTCTTGCTCTCGGCACGGGCGTTTCAGGCAGGACCGACCTTGAGACGATTGAAGGCTATCGCCGCACGCATCGGCGCGGCGGCGATGATCGGCGTGATCCGCACCCTGTTCGCGTTCCTGCGCTGGCTCGGCCCCGAGCGTGCCAGTGACCTTGGCGGTTGGCTCTTGCGCAGCGCAAGCCCGCTGATCCCGGTCAACCGCGTCGCGCTCGCCAACATCCGCGCGGCCTTCCCCGAGAAGGACGAGGTAGAGGTGAAGCGCATCGCGCGCGGCGCCTGGGAGAATCTCGGCCGCGTCGCCGGCGAATATGCCAATCTGAAGGCGCTGTTCGACTACGATTACCATAACCCCGACAAGCCCTCGCGCGTCGAGGTCAAGGGCATCGAGCATTTCATCGCGCTGAAGGACGACGAGAAGCCCGGCCTGATCTTCTCGACCCATCTCGCCAACTGGGAACTGCCGGCGATCTGCGCCCAGGCCTACGATCTCGAAACCACCGCGGTCTTCCGGGCTCCCAACGACCCGGCGATCGCCGCCGTGGTCCACGAGATCCGCTCCGGCGCGATGGGGGGACTCGCCGCCGCCAGGCAGGGCGCCGCCTTCGCCATGCAGGGCGTGCTGGAGAATGGCGGCCATCTGGGCATGCTGATCGACCAGCATTTCACCCGCGGCGTGGTCGTGCCCTTCTTCGGCCGCCCGGCGCTGACCAACCCGATCATGGGCAAGTTCGCCAAGCGCTTCGAATGCCCGGTCCATGGCGTCCGTGTCATCCGACTGCCGAACCACCGCTTCCGGCTGGAGCTGACGCCGCCGCTCGACCTCCCGCGCGATGCCAATGGCGAGATCGACGTGCAGGGTGCCATGGCGATGATGACGGCCGTCGTCGAAGGCTGGGTGCGCGAATATCCCGAGCAATGGCTCTGGATGCATCGCCGCTGGCGCCCCAACATGATCTCGGCCGCAGCCCGCGAGGCCTTCGATCACGCCCCCGCGACCGTACCGGTTTTCAAGGCAACGTGATTTCCCTCGCGCGGGAATTGCGGGCTTTGGTAACCTCAGGAAAAAAAGTCGTCCGCAGAGTCCTGATCATGTTCCCGCGCCCGCGCCTCCTCGCAGCGACCGTTGCAGCCCTTGCCCTCGGCACGGCGGCACAGGCGCAGACCCCGGCCAAGGCGCCCAAGGCGGTGATCGAGCTCTTCACCAGCCAGGGCTGCTCGTCCTGCCCGCCGGCCGATGCGCTGGTCGTCGAACTGGCCAAGGACCCTTCACTGATCGCCCTGACGCTGCCGGTAACCTATTGGGATTATCTCGGCTGGAAGGACACGCTCGGCAAGGATTCCTTCGCGAAGCGTCAGAAATTCTACGCCAAGGCCCGCGGCGACGGGCAGGTCTACACCCCGCAGGTCGTGATCAACGGCGCCGCCCATGCGATCGGTTCGGAAAGGGTCGAGATCGAGAAGGCGGTGAGCCAGGTCGCGACGACTGGATTCACGGCGCGCATCGGCTTGAAGGAGGAGAACGGCGCGCTGCAGATCAACGTCGCTCCGGCGAACGGTGAAAGCGAGACCACGGCCGGCATCTGGGTGCTCCCCACCACTCGGCAGGCGGCCGTGCCCGTCACGCGCGGCGAAAACCAGGGCCGCACCCTGTCCTACGCCAATGTCGTACGCGGCATGGTGCGCGTCGGCGACTGGACCGGCAAGGAGACGACGGTCACCGCGCCGCTCTCCGCCACCCAGGCACCCGAGGCCGACGGCTATGTCGTCATCGTCCAGGCCGAGTGGCCCGGCAAATACGGCCATATGATGCCCGGCGCGATCCTCGGCGCCGCCAAGGGGCTGGCCAAGCGCTGAGTTTCTCCGGGTCCGCGCTGCGGACTACAGCAAGATCACCTTGTTCGAGAGCTCGTCGACATCCCCGGGCACAGGTGGCGCATGCTGCGCCAGCACCGTCCCGACCGCGCCGACGGCCGCGATGAGCCCTTCGGTCAGACGGTCCTCCCGCGCGGCCGCGAGCAGCGGCTCGATGATCACGAGCCAGGTGTCCTTGTCGACCAGCCCGTCGATGCCGGTATCGGCGAGAATCTCGGCATAACGCTCCTGCAGGGCGATATAGAGCAGGACGCCGGTGCGCCCCTTCGTCCGGGTCAGTCCGCGCGCCGTGAATTCGCGCAGAGCCACGTCATGCGCGCGCCGGCGCTTGACGAAGCCGGGCACGAAGCGCCCGCCGCGGCCATACCAGAGCAAGGCCGCCAACAGGCCGGCGGCACAGATCAACTGGATCAGGAAGATGCGCTGCGCGCTGATCATCGTCAGCCACAGCAGCGGCCAAGGCACGAACAAGGCCAGCGCCAGCGCCATCATCACCGGGATGTTGCGGTAGCTTGACGCGGCCCGGTCGATCACCACGACGATCTCGCCGGCCGTCTGCAACTCGGCCCGGCGCACGGCCTCCGCGATCGCGTCCCTGTCGGCTGCATCCATCACCAGTCTCCCGAAGCCCCGCCGCCGCCGGAGGAGCCGCCGCCGCCCGAAAATCCCCCACCGCCCGAGCTCCAGCCGCCTCCACCACCGCTCCAGCCCGAGCTGGAACCCGAACCGGTGCTCCAGCCCGTGCTCTGCGGCAGCGTCACCCATTGCCCGTTGCGCAGGCGGTGCCGGCGCGCGCCGCCCTGCTGGCTCAGGCCTCGCAGGAAGGCGACGATGAACAGGAAGATGAAGATCATCGCGATGATCACCGCGATATCCTCGCCCAGCGTGCTCTCGTCGGAACGCACTTCGGCCTTGCGCTGCCATTCCTCGGCATCACCAGCGAGAATGGTCAGGACGGCGTCGACGCCGGCCTCGATTCCCCCGGCGAAATCACCGGTCTTGAATTTCGGCGCGATCGCCGTGGTGATGATGACCTTGGAGAGCGCATCGGTCAGCGCTCCCTCAAGTCCATAGCCGACCTCGATGCGGACCTTGCGCTCCTTCGGCGCGACGATCAGCAGTGCGCCGTTATTCTTGGCCTTCTCGCCCAGCTTCCAGTGCCGGAAGAGCCCGTTGGCAAAATCCTCGATGGTAATGTCCTGCAGCGAGGGCACGGTCGCGACGACGACCTGATCGGAGGTCTTGTCCTCATGCGCCTTGAGCTTGTCCGCGATCCGCTGCCGGACATCGGGCGCAAGCAGGTTTGCGCCGTCGACGACCCGTCCGGTCAGGGCGGGATAGGTCGGCTCGGCTGCAAATACGGGAAGAGCGCAGAGCAGAAAAAGGAAGAATGCGGAAACACGACGCAGAACCCCTCTCCCACCCGGGAGAGGGGTTCCCTGCGCCTTTTCCGGCAACCTCGTCACAGCCTCAGAACTTCACCGCCGGCGGGCGTTCCGCTCCGGCGGTCGCCGTGAACGTCTCCATCGGCTTGGCGCCCCAGAACAGCTTGGCCCAGATCACGCCCGGGAAGGTGCGGATCTCGGTGTTGAAGGCCTGCACCGCCTGGATATAGTCGCGTCGCGCCACCGCGACGCGGTTCTCGGTACCTTCGAGCTGCGATTGAAGCGCGAGGAAGTTCTGGTTGGACTTCAGCTCCGGATAGCGCTCGACCGTGACGAGCAGGCGCCCCAAGGCGCCGGTGAGCTGGTTCTGCGCGTCCTGGTATTCCTTGAACTTCGCGGGGTCGTTGATGGTCGAGGCATCGACCTTGACCTGGCTTGCCTTGGCGCGGGCCTCGATCACGGCGGTCAGAACCTCGCGCTCCTGCGCGGCATAGCCCTTCACCGTCTCGACGAGATTCGGGATCAGGTCGGCGCGGCGCTGATACTGATTCTGCACCTCGGACCAGGCAGCTTTCGCCTTTTCCTCCAGCGTCGGCACATTGTTGTAGCCGCAGCCCGCGAGCACCACGCCGAGCATGCCGAGGACCAACCAGGCGAATGGTCGGCGCAGAAGGGTCAGAAACGACATGCCGAAAACCCCTTTTGGCAACGTCAGGACAATCGATTCGGACCTTACCCGCCAGCGCCCTCCCATCCAAGCTGCCAGACCGCGGCGAATGGCCTATCCTGCGATTCTCACCGGAGCTTCGCCATGCGCCTGTCTCTCTTCCTCGCCCTTCCCTCAGCCTTGCTCGCCGCCCAGATCGCCGTCGCCCAGCCACAGGCGCCCGCTCCCGAGGCGGCGACCGGGCGAACCGTCAAGACGCTGGGAACGGCGCAACGCTTCATGGCTGCCGCTGCCAATCCGCTGGCCGCGACGGCCGGACGTGACATCTTGCGCGCCGGCGGCAGCGCGACTGATGCCGCCATCGCCATCCAGCTCGTGCTCAATCTCGTCGAGCCGCAGAGTTCCGGCATCGGCGGCGGCGCCTTCTTCGTCCATTGGGACGAGGCCGGCCGCAAGGTCACGACGCTCGACGGCCGCGAGACCGCGCCGGCCGCCGCCAAGCCCGACCGCTTCATGAAGGACGGCAAACCGATGCCGTTCCGCGAGGCCGTGGTCGGCGGCCGCTCCGTCGGCGTGCCCGGCACGCTCAGGCTGCTGGAAGAGGCGCATCGCCGCTGGGGCAAGCTGCCCTGGCCGGATGTCGTCGCGCCCGCGCTGAAACTGGCCGAGGAAGGCTTCGCGATCTCGCCGCGGCTCAACGGCTTGCTCGCCGGTGAGAAGGACCTGCCGAAGAACGCGCTCGCCGCGTCCTATTTCTACGAGCCGGACGGCAAGCCGAAAGCGGTCGGCACTATCCTGAAGAACCCGGCCTTCGCCGCGACGCTGCGCACTGTCGCGGCGCAAGGCTCGGAAGCCTTCTACAAGGGAGCCATCGCAGAGGACATCGTCGCGACCGTCACCGGCCACCCGACCAATCGCGGCGACATGACATTGGCCGATCTCGCCGCCTACAAGGTCGAGGAGCGCGAGGCGGTCTGCGGCGCCTACCGGATCTGGCGGCTTTGCGGCATGGGCCCGCCGAGTTCGGGCGCCGTCGCGCTCCAGCAGATGCTCGGCATGCTCGAAGGCCAGGACCTACGCCGCATGGGGCCGGGCGCCGAGGCCGCGCACTGGTTCAGCGAGGCCGGCCGGCTCGCCTTCGCCGACCGCGCGCTCTATCTCGCCGATCCCGCCTTCATCAGCGTGCCCGTGCGCGGGCTGATCGATCGCGACTATATCCGCTCGCGCGCCGGGCTGATCAGCCCGGACCGCTCGATGGGCCGCGCCAAGCCCGGCGATCCCCCGAACAAGCGGGCGCAATTGCTCGCCCCCTCCGAAGGCATCGAGAACGGCACCAGCCATATCTCCGTCGTCGATGCGGACGGTAACGCCGTCGCCATGACCACGACGATCGAGGACGGCTTCGGCTCGCGCCTGATGACCAGGAGCGGCTTCTTGCTCAACAACGAACTGACCGACTTCAACTTCGCGCCGGAGGAAGACGGCAAGCCCGTCGCCAACCGCGTCGAGCCCGGCAAGCGGCCGCGCTCCTCGATGGCGCCGACGCTGGTCTTTGACGCCTTCGGCCGGCTTTATGCCGTGGTCGGATCGCCAGGCGGCAGCCAGATCATCGGCTATGTCGGAAAGACGCTGGTCGCGCTGCTCGACTGGAAGATGGACCCGCAGCAAGCCGTGGATTTCGGCAATTTCGGCAGCCGCAACGGCCCGACCGAGCTGGAGAAGGGCAGCGAGGCCGAGGCCTGGAAGGCCGCGCTCGAAGCCAAGGGCCACGAGGTTCGCCTGCTGGAGATGACCTCCGGCACGCAAGCCATCGTCAAGACGCCCGAGGGCTTCCTCGGCGGCGCCGACGGCCGACGAGAGGGTGTCGCGATCGGCGATTGAGCGGCGTTAAGCCTGCGCCGGGCGCTCGCCGCCGGCTCCGCGCCCGGCGATCAGCCAGTAGACGAAGCCCGTCGCCGCGCCGACCAGGAAGAGCCCGGAGATGATCTGGATCTCTGCCGTGCTCGGCGCACGCGACAGCCTGAGCATGGCGAGCGGCAGCAGGGCCGCGAGCAGCCCCGTGAAACCGCTCTGAAGCAAGCCGCTGCGCAAACGGAACAGCTCCGAGCCGACCGCGACTAGCACGACCGGCGCCACGATGATCGCCAGCCCGAGCTTGCCGATCAGCGCGAAGGCCGCCTGCGCGGCCGGCGCCGGATCGACGCCGCTTTCGGCCAGTCCGAACAGGATATCGATGAGCCGCTCGATACCGCCGCCGATCAGCATCGCCACGGCCGGCGAGGCGACGCTCGCAGCGCCCAGGAAGAACAGCCCCGCCCCCATCGCGACGAGGCAGGCAAACGGGATCAGCAGCAGCCAGCGCAGCAAGGCTTATTCCGCCGCGACGGCCGGGGCGTCAGCCTGCGCCTCGTCCAGCATCAACCGGGCGCGGGCGGAGAGCTTCTCCGTCTCGCTCTTGAGCTGGCCGCAAGCGGCGAGGATGTCGCGCCCGCGCGGCGTGCGCACCGGCGAGGCATAGCCGGCGCGGAAGACGATCTCGGAAAAGCGCTCGATCCGGTCCCAGTCCGAACACTCGTATTTGGTGCCGGGCCAGGGATTGAACGGGATCAGGTTGATCTTGGCCGGGATGCCCTTGAGCAGCCGCACGAGCTCGCGCGCCTCGGCATCGGAATCGTTCACACCCTTCAGCATGACATACTCGAACGTGATGCGCTTCGCGTTCGAGAGCCCCGGATAATTCCGGCAGGCCTCGAGCAGGTCCTTGATCGGGTATTTCTTGTTGAGCGGCACCAGCTCGTTGCGCAGCTCGTCGCGGACCGCATGCAGCGAGATCGCCAGCATCGTGCCCATCTCCTCGCCGAGCGGGCCGATCTGCGGCACCACGCCCGAGGTCGAGACGGTGATGCGCCGGCGCCCGATCGACAGGCCCTGATCGTCGGTGATCACGCCGATCGCGTCGCGCACGCCGTCGAAATTGTAAAGCGGCTCGCCCATGCCCATGAAGACGATGTTCGAGACGAAGCGCCCGCCATCGTTCGGCACGAAGGCGCCTTCCGGCGGCTGGCGGTTCGGGAAATCGCCGAGCCGGTCGCGCGCCACCATCACCTGGGCGACGATCTCCTCTGTGGTGAGGTTGCGCACCAGGCGCTGCGTGCCGGTATGGCAGAAGGTGCAGGTCAGCGTGCAGCCGACCTGGCTGGAGACGCAGAGCGTGCCGCGATCGACCTCGGGGATGTAGACGCATTCGATCTCGGCGCCGCGGTCATGCGGGCCGGTCGAAGGCATGCGCATCAGCCATTTGCGGGTGCCATCGGTCGACACCTGCTCGGCCGTGACGCTCGGCAGGTCGAGCGAGAAGTGCTCGGCCAATTGCCCACGGAGGCCCTTGCCGATCGTCGTCATCGCGTCGAAGTCGCGCACGCCGTAATGGTAGATCCAGTTCCAGAGCTGGCCGACGCGCATGCGCCTTTCCTTCTCGGGCACGCCGATCTCGGCCAGAGCCTCGGTCAGGCCGGCGCGGGTGCGCCCGACCAGCGAGGGGCGTCGCAAAACGGGTTCGGCCGCCGGAGCGGCGGTAGCGGGAACGGATGCGGTCATCGGAGCTCTGTCGTCGCCCATCGGGGAAGGCGCGGGATTTCGCGGCTCCCTAGCACAATTCAGCGAAAATCGGAAATTGCGCGATTCGCAGGCGCCATCCGCCTAGGGCGAATGCCCTTCGAATTGCGGGAGATCGTCGGTGATCTCGTACCAGGGCGCCTTCGAGCCGACGAAGATGTGATGGCTGGGGCGGATGCCCGGCGCGTCTTCCAGCGCGCCCAAGGCGACATGGACATAAGCACCGTCGCGAACCACCGAGAACAGCAGCGAGCCGCAGCGGCCGCAATGCGCGTCGTGAACGTCGCTCTCCCCGACGATCAGCAGGGTATCCACGCCTGCGGTCACCGCAAGCTTCGCCCGCTCGATCCCCGCAAAGGGCTTGAAGGCCGATCCGGTGGTGCGGCGGCATTGCGAGCAATGGCAATTGGCGGCGTAGCGGAAGGCATCCGCGACCTCAAAGCGCGACTGACCGCAATAGCAGCGGCCCTTCAACCGTCGTTCCGATGCGGGCGCGTCCGATGCCACGACCCGGACAGCCTTACTTGCAGGCGTCCTCGGCGCGCTTCACGATCTGGCTGATGCCGGCGAGCGAATACTTGTCGCTGGTCGGGTTGCCGCGCTTGGAGGTGCCCTTGACCTCGAGCCCGGAGCCGCGGCGCAGCGCGTCGAGCATGCGCGATTCCTCGGCCGGGTTCTTCAACCACATGTTCTGGCCCTTGGCGACCAGCGCGAAGCGCTCGTTGCCGATGATCGCCTGGTGCTCGACCCCTTCCTTGAGATCGAAATTCATCACGAAGCTGATCTCGTTGCGCACGCCCTCGCCCGGCCGGCTGGAGACGAAAAGCAGCCCCTCGACATCCTTGAGATTCGCAGGGATGCGGGTCTCGGCCTTGGATAGCGCGTAGCAGACCTTGGAACGGCCCTGCTGGGAGGAGAAGGCCTGCCATTTGCCGGCGCTCTCCAGCAGCATCGCCTGGCCCTGGCCGGGACTGGCGGCGGCAGTCGCCGCGGCGGGCTTCGGCTTGGCGGGCGCGGCCTCGGCCGGCTGCATGGCCATACCGAAAACGCCGGCCATCAGGCCGAGCGCGATGGCGAAACGGGAAAGAGTGGCATCGCCGGTGGGGAGGAACGAGCTGATCATGGACCGCCATCAGTCACTAAAAATCTTAACACCGCGTTTACCACCTGTTGATCAGGCGCGCTCACGCGGGGACGGCGGAATAGAGTGTCACGATCCTGGCGAAAATGCGAATGGCGGCGGAGCGGTTCCGTGCCGTCTCCGGCCGTGCCAGAATCGGAACGGATGACGACGAAGGCGGATCGACGATGAAGGCCCTGCTCTGCGACCACCACGGCCCGGCCGAGGAACTGGCGATTCGCGACCTGCCCGATCCGGAGCCCGGCCCCGGCGAGGTCGTCATCGCGGTGAAAGCCGCCGCGCTCAACTTCTTCGACACGCTGATCATCCAGGGCCGCTATCAGACCAAACCAGCCTTCCCCTTTTCGCCCTCGGCCGAATGCGCCGGCACCATCGCCGCCATCGGCGAAGGCGTGACCGGCTGGCAGGTCGGCGAGCGCGTCGCGGCTTGGCTGGGCTACGGCGCAGCCCGCGAGAAGGTCGCGGTCTCGGCCGATCAGATCATCCGCATCCCCGACCGGCTCGACGACGCACAAGCGGCCGGCCTCTTCGTCACCTATGGCACCGCCATGCATGGGCTGATCCAGCGCGCCGGGCTGAAAGCCGGCGAGCGGCTCGCGGTGCTCGGCGCCTCCGGCGGGGCGGGACTGGCAGCCGTCGAGATCGGGGCCCTGCTCGGCGCCCATGTCATCGCCTGCGCCTCTTCGCCCGACAAGCTGGCGCTCGCCCGCGAGCACGGCGCGCAGGAGGAGATCGACTACGCGCGCGACGATATCCGCGCTGAACTGAAGAAGCTCACCGAAGGCCGCGGCGTCGACGTGCTCTACGACACCGTCGGCGGCGAACTGGCCGAGCCGGCCCTGCGCTCGATGGCCTGGGAAGGGCGCTATCTCGTGGTTGGATTCGCCGGCGGCGAAATCCCGAAGATTCCGCTCAACCTTCTGCTGCTGAAGGGTTGCGACCTGCGCGGCGTGTTCTGGGGCCAGTTCGTCGCGCGCGATCCCGCCGGCCACAGGCGCAACATGGAGCGCCTGCTGGACTGGGCGGCCGGCGGCCATATCCGCGCCCATGTCCATGCCGCGATCCCGCTCGAACGCTGGACCGAGGCCTATGTGCTGATCGCCGACCGCAAGGCCAAGGGAAAGATCGTCCTGACGCTGTGACGGACCTTACAGCTCCGTTATCGCCTTCCGGGCCCGCTCGCGATGCTCCGGCGTGATCGAGCCCGCGACCGCCGCGATGGCAGCAGCAATCACCGCCGCATCGTCGGTGAAGCCGATCAGCGGCATGATGTCGGGAATGGCATCGATCGGCAGCACGAAATAGCCGAGCGCGGCGAGCAGCGTCAGCCGCACGCGTCGCGGCGTTGCCGGGTCGCGCGCGCAGAACCACGCCGCCAGCAGATCGTCCGCAAACGGAATCCGCTTCGCGACGCGCTGGAGCCGGGCCATGAAATCGGCGCCGAACTTCGCCTCGTCGCGCAGGCTCTTGCGGATCGCCTCCATTTCCTCGCGGCTGAAGCTTGCGCTGAACCCCTCGCTCATCCCTGTCTTACTCCTTGGCATCTGTGATGCCGATCATCGCGCGCCCGAAATCGACACGCCATATCGAAAGATGGCCCTGCCGCAATCCTGCACAAGAGGTCATCCGCAAAACCCGCTTGGAGCAGTGCGAAACGCCCTCTAAACCGGCTGTCAGAACAAGATTGACGGGAAACGCGCCATGAAACTCGATTCATCCCTCGCCGCCATCGTCACCGGCGGCGCCTCCGGCCTCGGCGAGGCGACCGCGCGCATGCTGGCGAGCCAAGGTGTCAAGGTCGCGCTGCTCGACCTCAATGCCGAGCGTGGCGAGGCGATCGCCAGAGAGATCGGCGGCGTCTTCGCTCCCTGCGACGTCACCAACGAGGCTTCCGTCGACGAAGCGCTCGCCAAGGCGCGTGCTGCCCACGGTGTCGCCCGCATCATCGTCAACTGCGCCGGCATCGCGCCAGGCCGTCGCGTCGTCTCGAAGAAGCGCGACACCGGCGAGTTCGTCGCCCATGATCTCGCCACCTTCGAGAAAGCGGTCGCGATCAACCTGAACGGCACCTTCCGGATCATCGCCAAATCGGCGGTCGCGCTCGCCGGGCTCGATCCGATCACCGAGGATGGCGGCCGCGGCGTCATCATCTGCACCGCTTCGATCGCGGCCGAGGACGGCCAGATCGGCCAGGCTGCCTATGCCGCCTCCAAGGCCGGTGTCGTCGGCATGACCCTGCCGATCGCGCGCGATCTCGCCGGCGTCGGCATCCGCATCGTCACGATCATGCCCGGCCTGTTCGAGACGCCGATGTTCGCGGGCTTGCCCGACGACGCCAAGGCCTCGCTTGCCGTCTCCGTGCCGCATCCCTCACGCCTCGGCCGTCCCGCCGAGTATGCCGCGCTCGCCCGCAGCATCATCGAGAACGACATGCTGAACGGCACCGCGATCCGCCTGGACGGAGCGGTCCGCCTCGCACCGAAATAGGGCCGTCATTGCGAGCGCAGCGAAGCAATCCAGGGGACGTAGAACTCTGCCGCCCCTGGATTGCTTCGTCGCTGCGCTTCTCGCAATGACGTCTTCAGACGATCCGGAAAACCTCGCCGGCGCTGCGGTCCCGGTAGAGGTCCACCCGCTCGCCGTTCCAGTGATAGTCGAGATGCCGTCCCTGCACGGGATGGCCTGCGCAGTCGGGATAGAACAGCCCGGCGCATTCGCCGCCGGGGCAGCGCACGCTGGGATAGACGATGCCGGCCGAGCCTATCGCCCGCAAGCCGATGCCGAGCGCCTGGCTCCCGCCATAATCGATCGGATCGAGAACCCGAGCGGCTTCGGCCCCGAGCGCCCGGATATCGTGCAGCTCCGCATCGACCTCCAGCACGATCTCGCGGAATTGCGAGGTCCAGCCCGGTGGCTGCACTGTCGCCAGCATGAAGCGGGCGTGGTGGTGGATCGTCTCCAGCAGCGCGACTTCAAAGCGATCGCCGACATAGAGTACGCCGAAACTGCCATCGCTAAAACGGCTCGGCCGATCCGGGCTGACATGGGTGAAGGGCGCCATCAGCCAGCTTGCACCCGGCCCGGAGACGCGCCGCTCGGCCGGCACCAGATCGAGATTGCCGATCGTCTCCATCAGGCGCGGATTGGTCTTCTGCTCGGCCGCGATCAGGAGCGGCCAGTCCGCGGGGTCGGCGATATCCTCGAACAGGTCGATCGGCGGGAAGATGCTGCGGATGATCCGGACCGCGCCGCGCCATGCGATCTCCGCGACCGGCAGGCTCGCCGGATCGATCACCAGGCGCCCCGCTCGGCATCGAGCAGGCGGCGCACCCGCATCAGATCGGTGAGTTCGCCGCCGAGCATCACATCCAATGCCGCTCTGCCGCCGAAATCGGTATTGGGCCGCTTGATCCAGTCATAGCTGCGCTGCGGCTCGGTGAAGATCAGACGCAACGCCTTGTGAATGCCCATCAGGTTCGACAGGCGCGCCTTGCCGTCGCGCGAGATGCGGCCGATCTCGCCGGCCTTCCAGCGCCGGTAGCTCCTGACCGGCAAATCGATCAGCACCGCCGCTTCCTCGTCGGTGATCCGCCAGAGCCGGAACAGGTTGACGGCGGCGCGAAACATCGCCGCCGCCTCGTCATCCGTGATCGGATCGGGGACGAAGTCGCGCTGGGCCGTCTCGATGCGCAACAGGGCCGTCATGGCATCTCTCCATTTGGCATAAAATGGAGATAATATTGCCAAATGGCAAGAGGTAGTGACGTTCGACCTATTCCTCGGTCTTCGCCGGCTTGATCTCGTGCTTCAGGATCAGGGGCGTCTGGGCCAGGGCGAAAGCCATGGTCAGCGGCATCACGCCCCAGACCTTGAAGGCGACCCAGAAATCCTGGGTCTGCGTGCGCCACACCACCTCGTTGAGCGCCGCCAGCACGAAGAAGAACAGGCCCCAGCGGAAAGTCAGCTTGCGCCAGCCCTCCTCGTCGAGCTGCAGCACCGTCTCCAACACCAGCGAAAGCAGCGATCTCCCGAAGAAGAGCCCGCCGAGCAGAACGCAGCCGAACAGCGTGTTCACGATGGTCGGCTTGACCTTGATGAAGAAGGCGTCGTCCAGCGCCAGCGTCAGCCCGCCGAAGACGGTGACGACGATCGCGTTGACGATCGCCATGCGCGGCAGATAGCCCATCAGCACCCGCGACAGCACCAGGGCGATCAGCGAGGCCGCGATGAATATGCCGGTCGCAACGAAGATGCGCCGGTCCTCCGCGACGTGGAACAGCCGGTCGCCATAGGAATTGGCGAAAAAGAAGATCGCCAGCGGCCCGAATTCCAGCGCGAGCTTGAGCAAAGGGTTGATCGCCTTACCCTTGCCCGCGGCCCCGGTCGGTTGCTGCACCGTCTCGCTCACGCTGCCTCTCCCAATCCCGCCACCGCCCGTGCGAAATCGCGCGCGGAGAACGGCTCCAGATCATCGACGCTCTCGCCGACGCCGATGAAATGCACGGGCAAGCCGAACTGCGCCGCCAGCGCCACCAGGATGCCACCGCGCGCCGTGCCATCGAGCTTGGTCATGACGAGCCCGGTCACGCCCGCCGTCTCGCGGAAGGCTTCGACCTGCGAAATCGCGTTCTGGCCGACAGTCGCGTCGAGCACGAGCAGGGCCGCATGCGGGGCGCTCGGATCCTGCTTGCGGATGACGCGCACGACCTTGGCAAGCTCGTCCATCAAACCCTGCTTGTTCTGCAATCGGCCGGCCGTGTCGATCAGCAACACGTCGGTGCCGTTGGCCTTGGCCTTCTCCAGCGCCTCGAAGGCGAGGCCCGCCGCATCGGCGCCCTGCTGGCCATAGACCACCTCGGCTCCGGTACGCTCGCCCCAGACCCGCAGTTGCTCGATCGCCGCGGCGCGGAAGGTGTCGCCGGCCGCGAGCATCACGGATTTGCCCTCGGCGCGGAATTTCGCCGCGAGCTTGCCGATCGTCGTGGTCTTGCCGGAGCCATTGACCCCGACCATCAGCAGCACGAACGGCTTTTTCGTGACGTCGATCGCCAGCGGCTGGGCGACGGGCAGGAGGATCGTCTCGACCTCGCGCGCCAGGATCGCCTTCACCTCGGCCGGCTCGATCTGCTTGTCGTAGCGGCCATCGCCGACCGCCCTCGCGATCTTTGCCGAGGTCGCCAGGCCGAGATCGGCCTGGATCAGGATGTCTTCCAGATCCTCCAGCGTGCCGGCATCGAGCTTGCGCTTGGTGAAGAGGTCGGTGATTCCCGTCGTTAACGCCGACGAGGTCCGCGACAGCCCTTCTGTCAGCCGCCGCCACCAGCTCCGCTTCGGCTGCGGCGCGGGAACGGGAGCAGGTTCGGGAATGGCAACGGACACGGGCTGCGGTGCGACGGCGACCGCGGGTTCCGGCTCCGGCTCGACCGGGGTCGTAACCTCTTCGACCGGAACAGGCGGTGTGGCGGGCTCCCGCAGCGCCTCAACCACAAGCGCTTCCGCCGCGACAGCCGTCGCGGGAGCAACCTCTTCGACGTCCGGCTTCGTCTCCGCGACCGGCTCGACAGCCTGCTCGATCACCGTCTCCGGCGCGGGCTTGGCCGGTTCCTCGTCGCGTCCGAACAGCCTCGAAAGGAAGCCGCGTTTCTTCGGTTCGGTCTCGCTCATCGCCATCCTGTCTTCGGTTCGGCGGGCATCTTAGGTTGCGCCGCCGTGCCGGCTTCGCTAGCGCAATGCCATGGCAGCGCCGGACCGACCAGAAAATTCGCAATCCCACGGGCAGATCGAGGAAGAGCTGCCGGTGCCGCTGCTCTATCGCGATGCCATGATGCTCGTCATCGACAAGCCCGCCGGCTTGCCCTCGCATCGCGGCCCCCAGGCCAAGCGCCGCATCATTCCGGTCCTGACCGATTATCTCGACGCATTGCGCTTCGGCCTGCCGCGCAAGCCGGAAGCGGCGCACCGGCTCGACAAGGACACCTCCGGCTGCCTCGTCCTCGGCCGGCATCCCCGCGCCATGGCCGAGCTCAACCAGATGTTTCGCGACGGGCGCATCGACAAGACCTATTGGGCGATCGTGCAGGGCGCGCCAGCGCAGGACGAGGGCTTGATCGACCTTTCGCTCGCCAAGCGCTCGCCCGAGCGCGGCTGGTGGATGAAGGTCGATCCCGCCGGACTGCCCTCGCAGACCCGCTATCGCGTGCTCGGCCGCGGCGAAAGCGAGCACGGACCGCTCGCCTGGCTCGCCATGCAGCCCTTGACCGGTCGCACGCATCAGTTGCGCGTCCATTGTCAGGCTTCGGGCTGGCCGATGCTCGGCGATGAAATCTATGGCGACGCCCCGCGCGAGGGCGGGCCGGGCCTCCAGCTCCATGCCCGCGCGATCGCGATCCCACTCTACAAGAAGCGCGATCCGATCCGGGTCGAAGCGCCGCCGCCGCCGCATATGCTGGCGGCGCTGCGAGCTTGCGGGTGGGGCGGCTGAAGGCCTCGTTGATCCCCCAGCCGTCATGCTCGGGCTTGACCCGAGCATCTCAGGACGTGGAGGCTCAGGAGTTCCTTCCCGCCGGAGATTCTCGGGTCTGCGCTGCGCTTCGCCCGAGAATGACGCGAGACACAGATTTAGTGCCCTAGCGCGTCGATCGCCTTGGCCAGCTTGACGTCGAGCTCGGTCAGCCCGCCAGCATCATGGGTGGCGAGCGTGACATCCACGGTGCGATAGACATTCGCCCATTCCGGATGATGATTCATCGCCTCGGCGAGCAGGGCGACGCGCGTCATCCAGCCGAAGGCCTCGCTGAAATCGCGGAATACGAAGCGCTTGGCGATGGCCTCGCGGCCCTGCACCAGCTTCCAGCCGGTCAGGGTCGCCAGCGCTTCGGCCTGTGCCTCCTGGCTCAACCGCTTCGGCCGCGTCATCGCCGCATCTCCCGTGACAGGCGATTCGGATAGGAGGGGCCGAGCGGATAGGCCGCCTCCAGCACATAGGGCCCGCCGCCGATCGAATCGCGCGAGGACATTAGGGCCACCCGGCGCGCCGTGAAGGTGAACGGGCGGACGATCGGATGCAGGCTGAGGAAATGCGCCAGCTCCACAGGGGTCGTGTCCCGCAAGCGCGCCAGCGTGACATGGGGCACGAACTTGCGCGCTTCCGCCGGCAGGCCGAGGCGGCGCATCTGCCGTTCGAGATCGGCCTGCAGATCGGTCAGCGCCTTGCCCGGCTGTGCCCGCGCGAAAATGGCACGCGGCTTGTCGCCGAAGCTGCCGAGCGCATCGAGCGTGACTTCGAACGGATAGGCGGTGAGGTCGGAGAGCATGTAGTCGATGTCGTTCGCCATGCGGCGGTCGACATCGCCCAGGAAGCGCAAGGTGATGTGATAGTCGGCCGGCTCGATCCAGCGCGCACCCGACAATCCGCCGCGATGCAATGTCAGCCCGGTCGCGACCTCGGCGGGAATTTCCAGAGCGATGAACAGCCTCGGCATGAGCGAATCCCTGCCAAGCGATTGTGACTCTGGAGAGACGGTAGAGCAGGAAGCCGGCTTAGGGGAATTGTTTTTGCACCGTGACCACAGCTGATCCCCATCTCGTCATTCCGGACAAGACGCGTGAGCGGCGCCGATCCGGGATCCATGCCTGAAGCGTTCCGGCATGGATCCCGGGTCTCCCTTCGGTCGCCCGGGATGGCGGCGTTCAGGTTTGAAGCGAGACCCTACGGGCAGGGATTACCGACGAGCTGGTGGATCCCGTCGATCTTGGCCTCAACCTCCGGCGAGAGTTTCACATCGATCGAAGCGATATCGGTCCTGAGCTGCTCCATCGAGGTTGCGCCGATGATGTTGGCTGTGACGAAGGAGCGGCTGTTGACGAAGGCGAGCGCCATCTGCGCCGGGTCGAGCCCTGATTCGCGGGCGAGCGCGACATAACGCTTGATCGCCTCCTCGGCTCCGTCGGTCTGGTAGCGCTGGCCCCGATCGAACAGCGTCGTGCGCGCACCGGCCGGGCGGGCGCCGTCGAGATATTTGCCGGTGAGATATCCCTGCGCCAGCGGCGAATAGGCGAGCAGGCCGACATCCTCGTGAACAGCGACCTCGGCCAGAGCCGTCTCGAAGGTGCGGTTGAGCAGGTTGTAGGCGTTCTGGATCGACTGGACGCGCGGCGTGCCAAGCGCTTCCGAACCGGCCACGAAGCGCATCGTGCCCCAGGCGCTCTCGTTGGAGAGGCCGAGATGGCGGATCTTGCCGGCCCTGATCACTTCGGCGAAGGCGTCGAGCTGCTCGGCGATCGGGGTCTCGTCGGGCGCCGAGGCGTAGGCGTCCTTGGCGAAGCGCGTCGGATTCGAGCCCCAGGGCATCGGCCGCTCGGGGAAATGCAGCTGGTAGAGGTCGATATAGTCGGTCTGCAGCCGCTGCAGGCTCTTGTCGACGGCTTCGAAGATCTGCTTGCGCGTCACCCGCGTCGGGCTCTTGTCGTCGCGGAACCAGGTGTTGCCGCCGCGTCCGCAGACCTTCGATGCCAGGATGATCTTGTCGCGGTTCTTCCGCGCCTTGAACCAGCTGCCGATGATTCGCTCGGTCGAGCCTTGCGTCTCCGGCCTCGGCGGAATCGCGTAGAGTTCGGCCGTGTCGAAGAAATTGATGCCTTGCTCGACGGCGTAATCCATCTGGGCATGGCCCTCGGCTTCGGTGTTCTGCTCCCCCCAGGTCATGGTTCCCAGGCAGATCACCGAGACCTTGAGATCGGTGCGTCCGAGGCGGCGGTATTCCATGGCGAAGCAACTCCGGAAGCAGGGGCCGGCAGGCGGCAATGCAAGAATCGGGGATACGCCGCGCGGAGAGCCCGCGGGCGGATCAGGTCCTGGGCGACAAGGAGAGGATGAATCGCTCGACCGTCGGCAGGATGGTCCGGACGATGACTTTGACGCCTTCGGCCGTGGGATGAAGTCCATCCGCCTGGTTCAGAGCACGGTCGCCCGCGATGCCTTCCAGGAAGAACGGGTAAAGCACCAGCCCGTGCTTTTTCGCAAGCTCGGGATAGATCGCATCGAAGCGTTTCGCATAATCCTCGCCGAGATTGCGCGGCGCATACATGCCTGCGAGCAGCACCGGGATTTTCCGCTCGGTCAGCCGCGCGATGATCGCTTCGAGGTTTTTCCGGGTCACGGACGGGTCGAAGCCGCGCAAGGCATCATTGGCGCCGAGCTCGAGGATGACGCCGTCGGTCCCGTCAGGCACCGACCAGTCGAGCCGTTCGAGCCCCCCTTGCGTCGTGTCGCCGGAGACGCCGGCGTTCACGATTTCGACAGCGAGGCCCTTCTGGCGCAAAGCCTGCTCCAGAACCGCCGGAAAGGCGGCACTGGCTGCCAGGTTGTAGCCCGCCGACAGCGAATCGCCGAAGGCGACGAGCTTCAACGAGCGCCCGGCACTCGGACCGGAGGAAGAGGTCTGGGCGCCGGCCATGTCTGTGAACCCGATGAAAAGCAGCAGGGCGGCGACGAAAAACGTCGCAAGCGATTGGACAAGCAGGAATCCGCGCCCATATGGCCGCAGACCACGCTGCGCCTTGGTTCGGCCCCGCTCGGGGCGTGATCGGGTGCGAGCGAAGGCGGCGATGGAAGCGTAAATCGGGATCATGGCGTGATGAGCGAGAAGGCCGCTTCGGCAATCGAGTTGCAGGGTGTCCACCTGAGTTTGGGGCGTGGCGCCGCCCGCGTCCATATCCTCAAGGGCGTCTCGGTGTCGCTGGCGGATGGCGAGGCGACCGGCCTCGTCGGCCCCTCCGGCTCCGGCAAGTCGACCCTGCTGATGACCATGGCCGGACTGGAACGCCCCGATTCGGGTCTGGTCAAGGTAGCGGGCCAGGACCTCGGCGCCCTCGACGAGGACGGGCTCGCGGTTTTCCGCGGCCGGCATATCGGCATCGTCTTCCAGTCCTTCCATCTCGTGCCGACCATGACGGCGCGCGAGAACGTCGCCCTGCCGCTGGAGCTCGCCGGTCACCCCGACGCCTTCACCCGCGCCGAGGCTGAACTGCGCAATGTCGGTCTCGGCCATCGCATGGACCATTACCCCGCCCAGCTCTCGGGCGGCGAGCAGCAGCGCGTCGCCATCGCGCGGGCCGTCGCGCCGGACCCCGCGATCCTCGTCGCCGATGAGCCCACCGGCAATCTCGACGAATCGACCGGCCGTTCGATCGTCGACCTGATCTTCGCCTTGAAGCGCGAGCGCGGCGCCACGCTGGTGCTCGTGACCCATGATCTCTCGCTGGCCGCGCTCTGCGAGCGCACCGTCCGCCTGCGCTCAGGCGTGATCGAAGCCGAGCCCGAGATGGCGGTCGCCTGACGATGCACGCCCCCGTCAAGCCGTCCCCGCAACCGTCGAAGCATTCTCCCGGCATCGGCCTCGTCCTGCGCCTCGCCATCCGCGACCTGCGCGCGGGCCTGCGCGGCTTCGGCATCTTCATCGCCTGCCTCGCGCTCGGCGTGATGACCATTGCCGCCGTCGCCTCCGCCTCGCGTGGCCTGACCGAGGGCCTCGCCCGCGAGGGCCGGCGCATCCTCGGCGGCGACGCCGCCTTCAGCCTGATTCACCGCGAAGCTTCGCCTGCGGAACTGTCCTTCCTGACCGCGCGCGGCACCGTCTCCAGCATCGCCACCATGCGCGGCATGGCCAATGCGGGCGAGAAGGGCGCGGCTTTAATTGAGATCAAGGCGGTCGACGCATCCTATCCGAGCATCGGCACGGTCGAAACCGACCCGCAGGCACCATTGCCCGGCCTGCTCGACCAGCGCGACGGAGCCTATGGCGCCGTCGCCGACCCTGTCCTCTTCGGACGGCTCGATCTCAAGCCTGGCGACATCGTCACGGTCGGTGGCGCCAAGATTCAGCTCCGTGCCAATCTCGTCTCGGAGCCCGACAAGATCGCGGCCGGCGTCGGCTTCGGCCCGCGCCTCCTGATGTCGCAGGAGGCGTTGAAGGCGACCGGCCTGATCCAGCCCGGCAGCCTGATCCGCTGGACCTATCGCCTCCAGCTCCCGCAGACCGCGACGAGCGATGCCGAGCTTGAGAAGGTCATCACCGATGCCGGCACGCAGCAGCGCGAGGCCGGCTGGGAAATCCGCTCCCGCGCCAATGCGGCGCCGAGCTTCCAGCGCAATCTCGAACGCTTCACCCAGTTCCTGACCCTGGTCGGCCTCACCGCCCTGCTGGTCGGCGGCGTCGGCGTCGCCAATGCCGTGCGCCGCTTCGTCGAGGCCAAGAAGCTCGATTTCGCGACCATGAAGGCGGTCGGCGCCACCGGCGGGCGCGTCGTCGCGATCCACCTGACCGAGGTCATGCTCGTCGCTGCGATCGGCACCGCGATCGGCCTCGTGCTCGGCGCCGCCGCGCCTTTCGGCCTCGGCGCGATCGTCCAGAGCATCCTGCCCGTGCCGTTCGAGCCGACGCTGGCGCCGGGCGAGCTTGCCATCGCCGCGCTCTACGGCCTGCTGACCGCCTTCGTCTTCGCGATCATCCCGCTGGGACGCGCTCACGACATTTCCGTCTCCGCCCTGTTCCGCGACAAGGTCGAGCCCGATCCGCGCCGCCCGCGCGCGATCTACCTCGTTCTCTGTGCGCTCGCGCTCGCCGGTCTTTCCGGCGTCGCCATCGGCTTCGCCTATGACCGCCGGATCGCGCTGATCTATATCGGCGTGATGTTCGGCGTCTTCCTGCTGCTGCGGGCCGTCTCGCTCGGCCTGATGGCGCTGGCCCGCCGCCTCCCGCGCCCGCGCCGGCCGGCCTTGCGCATGGCCCTCGCCAACAGCCACCGCCCGGGCGCGCTGACGCCCGCGCTCGTGCTCTCGCTGGGGCTGGGCGTCGCCCTGCTCTCCGCGCTCTCCTTCATCGATGTCAGCCTGACCCGGCAGCTCACCGGCGCCCTGCCCGACAAGGCGCCGAGCTTCTTCTTCTTGGACGTCCCCAGCCGCGATTCCGAGCGTTTCGACGCCTTCCTCGCAGCCGAGCGGCCCGGCGCCAAGACCGAGCGCGTGCCGATGATGCGTGGTCGCATCGTCTCGGTGAACGAGACCCGCGCCGAAGATATCAAGGTGAGCGAGCAATCCGCCTGGGTGCTCGATGGCGATCGCGGCATCACCTATGCCGCCGCGCTGCCGGAAGGCTCGCGCATCGCGGCCGGCGAATGGTGGCCGGCCGATTACCGCGGCGAGCCGCTGGTCTCCTTCGACGCTCAGAATGCCGCCGGCATCGGCCTGAAGATCGGCGACAGGCTGACCGTCAACGTGCTCGGCCGCAACATCACCGCCCGCGTCGCCAATTTCCGCACGGTCGACTGGCGCTCCTTCGGCATCAATTTCGTCATGGTGTTCTCGCCCAACACCTTTGCCGGGGCTCCGCACACCAATCTCGCCACCGTCGCATCGAGCCCGGACGGGAAGGGCGTAACCGACGCCGCGCTGATGCGCCGCCTCGCGCTCGACTTCCCGGCCGTCACCGCGGTGCGGGTCAAGGACGCGCTCGAAGCGGTCAACACCATCGTCGCCCAGCTCGCCACCGCGATCCGCGGCGCCTCGGGCCTCGCCATCGCGGCCAGCCTGCTCGTCCTTGGGGGTGCGCTCGCCGCCGGACAACGGGCGCGGCTCTATGACGCGATGATCCTGAAGACGCTCGGCGCGACCCGCCGCTTCATACTTTCGTCGTACGCCCTTGAATACGCCGCCATCGGGTTCGTCGCGGCCGTCTTCGGCGTTGTCGCGGGTACAGCGGCGGGCTGGGGCATCGTCACGCAAGTGATGCGGATCGAATTCGTCAGTGATCCCAGGGGTGCGATACTGGCCGCGACTGCAGCAATCGGGGTTACCGTCCTGTTCGGGCTTGTCGGAACGGTAAAAATACTAACGAAAGCGCCGGCTTCTCATCTCAGGAATTTATGATGACTATCTGAGATCGACTCTCGATAGACATTAAAATCCTGTAATTCTGCATTGGTGCAGCGCCGAACTTCTATGATCTGGACCGCCCTAACCATGGGTAGCCCTTGTAAGAACCGGCAAAGCCCCTCATATTCCCGTCGTCGCGACTTTTCGATCGCGAGGACGGCTTGCGCTTGCGCGCTTGTCCGTCGTCCGAAACACCGTCAGGGGAAAGTCTCTTAATGAGCAACTTCGACCGCAATGCTCCAGTCTGGGGTGCCGGCCGCGCACAGCAGACCAGCGCCGTCGAGATGGATCAGGGCCTGCGCTCGTTCATGCTCGGCGTCTACAACAACATGGTGATCGGCCTGGCGATCTCGGCGCTGTTCGCGCTGGGCGTCAACAAGATGGCCGTGACCGACCAGGCCAATGCCGTCGCCAGGATCGGCAACACCTACCTCACCTCCTTCGGCCAGCTGCTTTATGGCACGCCGCTGATGTGGGTGGTCGCGCTGGCGCCGCTGGCCTTCATCTTCTTCTTCTCGTTCCGCGCTGACAAAATGTCGGCCTCGTCCGCCCGGACGATGTTCTTCGCCTTCGCGGCGGTGATGGGCGTCTCGCTTTCGACGATCCTGATCCGCTACACCGGCGCGTCGGTGGTGCAGGTCTTCTTCATCACCGCGGCGGCTTTCGGTGGCCTCAGCCTCTACGGCTACACCACCTCCAAGTCGCTCTCCGGCATGGGCTCGTTCCTGGTCATGGGCCTGATCGGCCTGATCCTGGCCTCGATCGTGAACATCTTCCTGGCCTCGGGCGCGCTCGGCTTCGTCATCTCGCTCGTCGGCGTCGGCATCTTCGCCGGCCTGACCGCCTGGGACACCCAGCGCCTGAAGGAGATGTATCTCTACTCCGAGCTCGGCCCGGAGGAAGCTGCGAAGCTCTCGGTGAACGGCGCGCTGTCGCTCTACCTGAACTTCATCAACATGTTCCAGTTCCTGCTCTCGCTGATCGGCAACCGCGAGTGAGAACCACAGGCTCCTGAACGGGAGCGTCAGCCCCGGCCTCGCGGCCGGGGCTTTTCTTTTGGCGGGCCTTTTCTTTTGGCATGCGCATTGCTCATGCTTTGGGCATGACGACGTCTTCAATCCGCCCGGCCACTCCTGCGGACATTCCCGCCATCGCCGGCATCTACGCCCATGCCGTCCTCCACGGCACGGCCTCCTGGGAGCTCGAGCCGCCGGGCGAGGCGGAGATGCTGCGGCGCTATGAGGCCGTGCTGTCGGGCGACTATCCCTATCTCGTGGCCGAAAGGGACGGTGAGGTGCTGGGCTATGCTTATGCCGGCGCCTACCGGCCGCGCCCGGCCTACCGCGCCACCGTCGAGAACTCGATCTACATCGCGCCCGCCGCCCAGGGCCTCGGCCTCGGCGCCCTGTTGCTGGACGCGCTGATGACCGCCTGCACGGAACGCGGCTTTCGCCAGATGATCGCGGTGATCGGGGATGGCACCGGCGCCTCGGTCGGCTCGCGGAGGCTGCATGAGAAGGCGGGCTTCAGGCTCATCGGCGTCGCCGAGAAGGTCGGCTTCAAGCACGGTCGTTGGCTCGACCAGATGCTGATGCAGAAGGAGCTGGGCGAAGGCGATCGGACACCGCCGGCCCTTTAAGGTCGGATCAGGATATTTATCTGCCTGATCAATCTCTTAGGTAACGACGCTCAACTGCTTGTCGAGCACCTTGAGCACCCGGGACAGCTCCGAGCCGCGCTTCAGGATGAGCCCAGTCGCCGCCACCACCGAATAGGCGCCCTGCTTGCGCGCCAGCGCGGGGTCCTTGACGATTCGGTAGAGCGGCATCTCGGATGAGCGCCGGAACACCGAGAACTGGGCCTTGTCCTTCAGGAAATCGATGGCGTAGTCGCGCCATTCGCCCGCCGCGACCATGCGGCCGTAGAGATTGAGCAGTTCGCTGAGTTCGCGCCGGTCGAAAGTGACGGTGGCCGGCCGGGCCGGTGCCGGAAAATGGACCACCGAACCGGCCAGCTGCGATTGTGGCGTTTCGCTTTCGCTCATTGCGCCTCCCTGGCAGGGCCTCTCTGTTCGCTCTGGGGATGATGCGCCTGCACTCCTGCGCTGGCAAGAGATCGCGCGGCAAGAGATCGATTGACGTCGAGCCCGCTTCACGCCGATCGCCGCCTCGTCCGAAATGCCCCATTTTCGCCGCGAACGCGCCAAGCGAGCGCCAAGTTGCGCGGTTCAACTCCCCTCGTTGCCTCGACGGCCCGGTTTCGCTGAACTCCGGTTTGTCAGCCCCCCAGCCCCCCGGTGTTCCGGCGGAGCCGGGCCTTCAACATCGAGGCCAACTAGCGGCTGGCATTACGCCGGCCGTTTTCTTTTGTGGCAACGCTCAGCCCGATTCAGCGGGCCTGGCCGTGATATTCGGCGTTCGGCCGCATATCGACCGCGGAAGCCATCCGGTTCGACATGTTGAAGAAGGCCGCGACCGCGCCGATGTCCCAGATGTCGCGCTCACTGAACCCGGCTTGCCGCAGCGCCTCGCGATCCGCCTCCTCGACCAGATGCGGCGTCTCGGTGAGCTTTACCGCGAAATCGAGCATGGCGCGGTGGCGCGCGGAGAGTTCGGCCGCGCGATAATTCATCACCATAAGCTCACCCAGCACGGGATCGCCGGAGAGCTGCCGCACAGCGGCGCCATGGGCTGTAAGGCAGTAATAGCAGCGGTTCACGCTCGACACCGCGACCGCGATCATCTCCCGCTCCAGCTTCGAAAGCCCCGACGGCGCCAGCATCAGGTCGTTGTAGAGCGCGGCGAAGGCCGTGAGCTTCGCGTCGTCATGCGCATAGGAGAGAAGGACGTTCGGCACGAAGCCCAGCTTCTCCCTGCATTTCTCGAAATAGGCCTCGTTCTCCGCCGAAAGCGCGCCCGGCGCGAGGTTCAGCGCCATCACCGGCGGCGGCGCATCCTGCGGAGCCGGCATCTCGCCCGATTTGGGTTTGTCATGCTTTGTTGCCATGGTGCGTCCTCTGGCTGGGTCGCGGCTAAATTTGCCGCTTTTCCAGGCAAGGCAAGTTGAAGGGCTGAGCAGCGTATGTCATCGCTGCGGCAAGACAACCGGGGTATGCGACATGGGCAAACGGGTCACCAACGCCACGGCGGGAGCTATCGCCGCGATCGGATCCGCCGCCGCCGGCCTCAAGAGCCCGATGCCCGCAGAATTTCCGACACTGCTCTACGGCCGCTCCGTCGCCGAGGATCTAGAAGCCCTGCCGCCGGAGCTGCTGGCGCGCGCCGCCGCCGCCGCCTACGCGCACCTGACGGAAGCCCGCAAGCCGGAAACGATCAATCTCCGCTTCCGCGACGACGAGTTCGGCGAGGGCGAGCGCCGGCGCCAGATCACCATCCTGGAGGTGATCAACGACAACAAGCCCTTCCTGCTCGATTCGACGCTGGCCGAACTGCAGGAGCAGGGCCTCGAGCCGCGCCTCGTCGCGCACCCGATCCTCGCCGTGGCCCGCGATGCCGAGGGCAAGTTCCTCTCGCTCGCCGGAGAGGCGGCCGGCCGCGCCCCGGAAGGCACGCGACGCGAGAGCCTGCTGCATATCCATGTCGACCGCATCGATACGCCGGAGGCCCGCGAGCGCCTGCGCGCCGGGCTGGAGCGCGTCTATGCCGATGTCGGCCTCGCGGTCGATGACTGGGCATCCATGCGCGGACGCATCACCGAGGTGATCCAGGCCTATCGCGCCAATCCCCCGCCGCTGCCGGAGGATGAGATCGCCGAGGCGCTGCAGTTCCTTGAGTGGATCGCCGGCGACAATTTCACCCTGCTCGGCATCCGCGCCTACCGCTTTCCGGGCGGCGATGTGGCTGCGGACCCGATCGAGGGCTCCGGCCTCGGCATCCTGCGCGACCCCGCCGTCAGGGTGCTGCGCCGCGGCCATGAGCTGGTGACGATCACCCCCGAAATCCGCGCCTTCCTGGCCAAGCCCCAGGCGCTCATCATCACCAAGGCCAACGTCAAGAGCCGCGTCCATCGGCGCGTCCATCTCGACTATGTCGGCGTGAAGCTGTTCACGCCCGAAGGGCGCCTCGACGGGGAGCTGCGCATCGTCGGCCTGCTGACCTCCAACGCCTATACCGGCAGCGCCCAGGCGATCCCGTACCTCAGGCTCAAGGTCGCCCGCGTCATCCGCAACATCGGCTTCGACCCGGCGAGCTATTCCGGCCGGGCGCTGATGAACGTGCTCGACGCCTATCCGCGCGACGAACTCTTCCAGATCGACGTGCCGACGCTGGAGCATTTCGCCCTCGACGTGCTCCAGCTCACCGAGCGGCCGCGCGTACGGGCGCTCGCTCGCGTCGACGAGTTCGACCGTTTCGTCTCGATCCTCGTCTTCATTCCCAAGGACCGCTACGACACCACGGTGCGCCTGCGCGTCGGCGAGTTCCTGGCGCGGATCTATAAGGGCCGCCTCTCCGCCGCCTACCCGGCTTATCCGGAGGGGCCGCTCTCGCGCACCCACTACATCATCGGCCGCGATGACGGAAAAACGCCGCGGATCGACCGCGCGACGCTCGAATCGGGCATCGGCGCCATCGTCCGCACCTGGAGCGACGGGCTGAAGGACGTACTCGACGAGCAGCGCGCTGGCCCCGCCGCCCGCGCTTTGGCCGAGCGCTACGCCACCGCCTTCGGCGCGGCCTATCGCGACCGCTTCTCGCCCGCGGAAGCGCTGACCGACATCGATCTGCTGCAGCAGCTGACACCCGAGCGTGGCCGCGCGGTCAATCTCTACCGTCGCGAGGGCGACGACGCCACGCGCGCCAATCTCAAGGTCTTCTCGCGCGGCGCGCCGATCTCGCTGTCCGCCCGCGTGCCGGTGCTCGAGAACATGGGCTTCCGCGTCGTCAACGAGCGGACCTACAACGTGCTGCCGCAGGGCACGAACGGCGCAGGCGGCGAGAGCATCCGCGTCTGGCTCCACGACATGACGCTGGAACGCGCCGACGACGGCACGATCGACATCGAGCGCCTCGACCCGACGATCGAGGCCGCGCTGATGGCGCAGTTCCGCGGGCTCGCCGAATCAGACCGTTTCGACCAGCTCGTGCTCGCCGCCGGCCTCGCCTGGCGGGAGGCGGCGCTGCTGCGCGCCTTCGGTCGCTATCTGCGCCAGGCCGGAGCGCCCTATGCGCAGGGCTATATCGCCGATGCGCTGACCCGCCATTCCGAGATCGCCTCAGCGCTGGTCGGCTATTTCTGCGCCAAGTTCGATCCGCGCATTGCTGCGGGCCAGCGCGAGCAGCGCATGGCGCAGAAGCGCGAGGAGATCGAGCAGGCGCTCGACGCCGTCACCAGCCTGGACGAGGATCGCATCCTGCGCCGCCTCGTCAATCTGGTCGACGCTGCGCTACGCACCAACTTCTTCCAGATCGGCCCGGACGGCCAGCCGCGCCAGACCATCACCTTCAAATTCGAATCCAACCGGGTCGACGGCCTGCCGTTGCCGCGTCCGCTCTACGAGATCTTCGTCTATTCGCCGCGCGTCGAAGGCGTCCATATGCGCTTCGGCAAGGTCGCACGCGGCGGCCTGCGCTGGTCGGACCGCCCTCAGGACTTCCGCACCGAGGTGCTCGGCCTCGTCAAGGCGCAGCAGGTCAAGAACGCGGTGATCGTGCCGGTCGGCGCCAAGGGCGGCTTCTTCCCGAAGCAGCTGCCGCCGGCTTCCGACCGCGCCGCCTGGCTCGCCGAGGGCACCGAGAGCTACCGCATCTTCATCCGCAACCTGCTGGAGCTCACCGATAATCTCGACGGCGAGACGGTGATCCCCCCCGCCGACACCGTCCGCCACGACCAGGACGATCCCTATCTCGTCGTCGCCGCCGACAAGGGTACCGCGACCTTCTCCGACACCGCCAACGCCATCTCGCTGGAGAAGCATCACTGGCTCGGCGACGCCTTCGCCTCCGGCGGCTCGCAGGGCTACGACCATAAGGGCATGGGCATCACCGCCCGCGGTGCCTGGGAGGCGGTGAAGCGCCATTTCCGCGAGATCGACGTCGACATCCAGACCGCGCCCTTCACCGTGGCCGGCGTCGGCGACATGTCGGGCGACGTCTTCGGCAACGGCATGCTGCTGTCGCCGGCGATCAAGCTCGTCGCGGCCTTCGACCATCGCGACATCTTCCTCGATCCCGATCCGGACCCGGCGAAATCCCTGGCCGAACGCCAGCGCCTCTTTGCCCTGCCGCGCTCGTCCTGGGCCGACTACGGCAAGACGCTGATCTCCAAGGGTGGCGGCGTCTTCTCGCGGCAGGCCAAGAGCATTCCGCTCTCGGCTGAGCTGCGCGCCCTGCTCGACATCGACAGCAAGGAGGTCTCGCCGCCCGAGCTGATGACCGCGATCCTGAAGGCGCGCGTCGACCTGCTCTGGTTCGGCGGCATCGGCACCTATATCCGCGCCACCGACGAGACCGACGCTCAGGTCGGCGACCGCGCCAATGACGCGATCCGCGTCACCGGCACCGACATCAGGGCGCTCGTCATCGGCGAGGGCGCCAATCTCGGCGTCACCCAGCGCGGCCGCATCGAGGCGGCGCGCAAAGGCGTTCGCCTGAACACCGACGCCATCGACAACTCCGCCGGCGTCAACACCTCGGACGTCGAGGTGAACATCAAGATCGCGCTCGCCGGCCCCGTGAAGGATGGGCGCCTGACGGAGGACAAGCGGAATGTCCTGCTCGCGGCGATGACCGACGAGGTCGGCCATCTCGTCCTGCGCAACAACTACCTGCAGACGCTGGCGCTCTCGCTGACGGAGACGCAAGGGATCGGCGCGACACCGGGCCTTCGCTTCCTGATGCAGACGCTGGAGCAGGACGGCCGGCTCGACCGCTCGGTCGAGTACCTGCCGAGCGATGCCCTGCTCGCAGAGCGCGAGAAGCGCGGCGAAGGGCTGACCCGGCCGGAGATGTCCGTGCTCCTGGCCTATGCCAAGCTCTCGCTGCATGACGCACTGCTGGAATCGGCCGTGCCGGACGATCCCTATCTCGCCAGCGAGCTCATCCGCTATTTCCCGAAGGCGCTGCGCGAGGCCTATCCCGACGCCATCGCCGGCCACAAGCTTCGCCGCGAGATCGTGGCGACGCAGCTCGCCAACGCCATCGTCAACCGCGGCGGCCCGGCGATCGTGCCGGTGCTGGCGGCGCTGACCCGCTCGGACGCGCCGGCCATCGCCGCCGCCTATGCCGTCGCGCGCGATTCCTTCGAACTCGCGGCGCTGAATGGCGAGATCGACGCGCTCGACGCCCAAATTCCCGGCAAGACCCAGCTGGCGCTCTATACCGTCGCCCAGGAGCTGGTCACCGACCGCATGCGCTGGTTCCTGCGCCGCGGCGTCGCCAAGCCCGGCACCATCGAGCAGACCATCGCCCGCTATGCGAAAGGCGTGACCGCGCTTTCCGCCGAGCTCAGCGAGCTTCTGCCCGAGGCGGCCGCCCAGGCGCGGCTCGCCCGCATCGCCGTGCTGACAGCGGATGGCGTGCCGCAGGCGCTGGCCGCTCGCATCGCCAGCCTGCCGGCACTGGCCGAGGCGACCGACATCGTCGACATCGCCGAAGCCAGCAAGCGCAAGATCGACGAGGTCGCCCGCATCCATTTCGCCGTCGACGCGCAGTTCGGCCTGACGAGCCTGAAAACCGCCGCCGCCGCGGTGCCGGCGACGGACGATTACGAGCGCCTCGCCCGCGAGAGGGCGCTGGAAACCCTTGACGACGCCCATTCCAGCCTGACACGGGAGATCGCCGCCTCCGCCAAGGCCAAGGGCACGCTGGAAAGCTGGCTTGCCGAGCGCGGCGAGGAGGCGGAGCGGACCCGCACGACCGTGAACGCGATCGTGAGTTCGGGGCTGACCTTGCCCAAGCTCATGGTCGCAGCCGGCATGCTGGCCGACCTGCCGCGGAAGCAGGGTTGAACGAAAGCGGAGAACGATGAGCGAGATCGACACCACGACCCGGATCGACCCCAAGCTGCTGGAGATCCTGGTCTGCCCGCTGACCAAGGCGACGCTGGAATACGATGCGGCGAAGCAGGAGCTGATCAGCCGACCCGCCAAGCTCGCCTATCCGATCCGCGACGGCATCCCGATCATGCTGCCGGAAGAGGCCCGGCCGCTGGAGGAGTGACGCGAGGGCGTCTTTTTGGACGGACCTGCGGCGGTCTTTCCTGGAAAGGTTGGGCTCCAGCATCGATGAAGAGCGCGGGGAACCCTTCTCCCGTGTGGGAGAAGGGCAGGGATGAGGGCCTGCCCTATCAGATTGAGGCGATAGCGGTGCTGCCGCGCTTCGATAACAGCCGGCCTTCCCTCACCCCTGCCCCTCTCCCACACGGGAGAGGGGTTCCCCGCGTATAATCTCCATCCATTGCAGTCCTCGGAACGCCTGCGCGTTCCTACAACGCTTCACCCCGCAGCAGCCGCGGCGGGGTGCCGGCCAGACCGGCCGCCTCCCGAATGAAGAAGCGCTTCAGCCCCGGCAGCCGATCCACCAGCCCGAGCCCGAGATCGCGCGCCAGCCTCAGCGGCGTCGCGTCGTTCGAGAACAGACGGTTGAGCCCGTCCGTCATCGCGCCCATCGCCACCGTGTCGAAGCGGCGCGCCTTCTCGTAGTCTTCCAGCACGTCGAGCGTGCCCGGATCGAGCCCCAGCCGGGCCGCATCGACGATCGTCTCCGCCAGCGCCGCGACATCCTTGAGCCCGAGGTTCAGGCCCTGGCCCGCGATGGGGTGGATCAGATGTGCGGCATCGCCGAGCAGCGCAAATCGCTCGTCGACGAAACGCCGCGCCACGCCGAAGCCGAGCGGGTAAGCACTGACAGGGCTTTCGAGCGCGATCTCGCCGAGCTCCAGCCCAAAGCGGACCTCGATCTCCGCCAGCATGTCGTCGTTGTCAAGCGACAGTAGGGCGGGCACATTCTCTGACCGTTCGCTCCAGACGATCGAGGAGCGGTGCCCGAGCGTGCCGCCATCGGCCAGGGGCAGGATCGCAAACGGGCCGGACGGCAGGAAATGCTCGACGGCGCGGCCATGATGCGGGCGTTCATGGCCGATCGTGGCAACGATACCGGACTGGCCATAACCCCAACCGACCCAGCCGATCCCCGCCCGCTCGCGCAGCTTCGAGCGCGCGCCGTCGGCCGCGACGAGCAACAGCGCCTCACCGCGCGAATCATCGCCGAAGACGACCTCGACCGAGCCGTCATGGGTGGTGAAGCGCCGCACCCCGGTGGCGCGCAGTTCGACGCCCGCCTGCTCGCAGGCCGTCTTCAGGCTGGCGACCAGCGCCGCGTTCTCGACCATATGGGCGAAGGGCTGGCCGGGTTTGACCTCTCCGTCGAAGGTCAGGAAGACCGGGCGCACCGCATCCTTCGTGCGGCTGTCGGAGACCACCATCTCGGTCATCGGCTGCGACGTCGCCGCCACCGCCTCCCAGACGCCGAGCGTCTCCAGCATGGCCCGCCCGCCCGCCGCCACCGCATAGGCGCGGTTGTCCGGGCGCGGCGCGCCCGCCAGCGCCGGATCGGCCAGGACGACCGAGAAATCCGTGCCGAGCGCCTGTTTCAGCGCCAGCGCCAGCGAAAGCCCGGCGATGCCTCCGCCCGCGATGACGATGCGCGCCTGTCGGCCCTGCTCGATGCTCATGCTACTGCTCCCTCGGGCGGCGGCCCGCTTGACGGCGCGGGATGCGTCGGTGCTGATGCGAAGCGAATCCGGCTGTTCATTCTGGGCCGCCCGCCGCTTCGTCAACCACACCGTGACGCCGCCGACAATGACACAGATCAGCGCCTCCCTGACCTCGATCCTCGATCTAGAGCCCCTCGAGCGCAATCTGTTCCGCGGTCGCAGCCCCAAATCGACCTGGCCCCGCGTCTTCGGTGGGCAGGTGATCGGCCAGGCGCTCTATGCCGCCTGCAAGACGGTGGAAGGCCGCCAGCCCCATTCGCTGCACGCCTATTTTCTGCTCGCCGGCGATCCCCAGATCCCGATTATCTACGAGGTCGACCGCCTGCGCGATGGCCGGTCCTTCGCCACGCGCCGCGTGCTCGCGATCCAGAAGGGTGAGGCGATCTTCGCGATGTCCGCCTCCTTCCAGGTCGAGGAGCCGGGCTACGACCACCAGATGCCGATGCCCAAGGTGCCGATGCCGGAGGATCTGCCGGATCGCGAGGAGATGGCGAGGAGCCTGCTCCCGCACATGCCGAACCCCGTGCAGACCTATTTTCAGCGCGAGCGGCCGATCGAGATTCGTCCCGTCGAGATGGAGCGCTACCGGACCGGCGGAAAGATGGAGCCGAAGTTCAATGTCTGGATCCGGGCCATGGAGCCGCTTTCCGACGAGCCCGCGCTTCATCAGAGCGTGCTCGCCTATGCCTCGGACCTGATGCTGCTCGACTCCAGCCTGATCGCCCACGGCACCACGGTGTTCGACCAGAAGATCCAGGGCGCCAGCCTCGATCATGCGCTTTGGTTCCACCGCCCCTTCCGCGCCGATGACTGGCTGCTCTATTCGCAGGACAGCCCCTCGACGTCGGGCGCACGCGGCTTCTCGCGGGGGCTGGTCTTCGACCGGCGGGGCAATCTCGTCGCTTCGGTTGCCCAGGAAGGGCTCATCCGCCCCCGGCCCGATCTCGGCTGAACGCCGGACGGGATGCCGCGCCTGAACAGAGTTTAGGCGGCTGGCTAAATCATAAGCAAATGCCCGAAATTCGGGCACACCCTTTCTTTACCGGCTCGATTTGCCGCCGTTCTGCACTCCGGCAGCGCGTCGACGGCGCATGCGCGCGGTTGGCACGCGCCTTGAATTGGCGGTGCGACGCGCTGTGGTCCGCAGGGCGCGACACGGATCAACGAGATCGCCGGGGCTGACGACTTGGCGGCGCAGACGGGGAAACCCAGCACATGAAAATCGTGATGGCGATCATCAAGCCGTTCAAGCTGGAGGAGGTGCGCGACGGGCTCACAGCCATCGGCGTCCACGGCCTCACAGTGACAGAAGTAAAGGGTTACGGCCGCCAGAAGGGTCATACGGAGATCTATCGCGGCGCCGAATACGCCGTGAGCTTCCTGCCGAAGATCAAGATCGAGGTCGCGGTGTCCGACGATCTCGTCGCCAAGGTGATCGAGGCGATCACCGCCGCCGCCCGCACCGGCCAGATCGGTGACGGCAAGATCTTCGTCTCGTCGATCGAGAAGGCCGTGCGCATCCGCACCGGCGAGACCGACGCCGACGCCCTCTGAGCCCCGACCTTTTCAGGAGTTTCCTACAATGACTTTCAAGACATCCCTGAGGTCCGGACTGGCCGGCCTCACTCTCGCGGCCCTCTCGGCCGGCACGGCGCTGGCCCAGGCGGCCGCCGAGACCCCGGCAGCGCCCGTCGCCAACAAGGGCGACACCGCCTGGATGCTGGTCTCCTCCCTGCTCGTCCTGATGATGACGCTGCCCGGCCTCGCCCTCTTCTATGGCGGCCTCTCGCGCTCGAAGAACATGCTCTCGGTGATGAGCCAGATCACCGCCACGGCCGCGGTCATGATCATCATCTGGGTGGTCTACGGCTATAGCCTGGCCTTCACCGGCGGCGGCTCGCTCACCAGCTTCATCGGCGGCTTCTCGAAGGCCTTCCTCGCCGGCGTCTCGAACGAGACCACGAGCGACACCTTCACCAAGGGCGTCGTGATCCCCGAATACGTCTTCATCTGCTTCCAGATGACCTTCGCGATCATCACCCCCGCCCTTATCATCGGCGGCCTTGTGGAGCGCATGAAGTTCTCGGCGCTGCTGCTCTTCGTCGTGCTCTGGAGCACCTTCGTCTATTTCCCGATGGCCCATATGGTCTGGTTCAGCGAGGGCTACCTCTTCACCCTCGGTGCGCTCGACTTCGCCGGCGGCACGGTCGTCCACATCAATGCCGGTATTGCAGCTCTGGTTGGCGCGCTCGTCCTCGGCAAGCGCATCGGCTACGGCAAGGAGCTGATGAGCCCCCACTCGCTGACCATGACCTTCATCGGCACCAGCCTGCTCTGGGTCGGCTGGTTCGGCTTCAACGCCGGCTCGAATCTCGAGGCTACGGCCGGCGCGGCGCTCGCCATGATCAACACGCTGACCGCGACGGCCGGCGCAGCGCTCGGCTGGCTCTTCATCGAGTGGGTCATCAAGGGCAAGCCCTCGCTGCTCGGCATGCTCTCCGGCATCATCGCCGGCCTCGTTGCCGTCACCCCGGCGGCCGGCCTTATCGGCCCGATCGGCGCCATCGTCCTGGGCGCGATCTGCGGTGTGGTCTGCTTCTTCTTCTGCACGACCATCAAGAACGCGCTGGGCTATGACGACTCGCTTGACGTTTTCGGCATCCACGGCGTCGCCGGCATCATCGGCTCGATCGGCACTGGCATCTTCGTCGCCCCTGCTCTCGGTGGCGTCGGCGTCGCCGATTACGCGATGGGCGCCCAGGTCTGGAAGCAGTGCGTGGCGGTTTTCGTCGCCATCGCTTGGTGCGGCATCGGCTCCTTCATCCTGTTCAAGATCGTCGACGTGGTCGTCGGCCTGCGCGTCACCGGCGATCAGGAGCGCGAGGGTCTCGACATCGCTGAGCACGGCGAGCGCGCCTACAACATGTAATCCCCGCGGATTCACGTGAAACAGGGACCCCGGCGGGCAACCGCCGGGGTTTTTCGTTGCTGCCCGCCTGTCAGCCCGGCTCGTTCAGCACGATCTCCAGAACCTGCACGCCCGCGGGCAGTTCGATCAGGAACTCGGCATCGCGCGGCAGATGGTGGATGCGGCGCGGGTCCGGTCCCGCGAAACGCGACATCGCCTCGACGCTTTCCCAATAGGAGATCGTGACGAACTCGCTTTCGGTCTCGCGGTCCTCGCGAAACATCTGCGCGCCGAGCGCCTTCTCCAGCAGCGGCGTCACACCCTCGTGGCGCAGATAGACGGCGTAGTCGTCGGCCTTGGCGCGGCTGGTCCGGCCCCGCCAGATCCGCGCAATCCGGGCCCCGCCCGGCTTCGCATCGGTCATGATCGCCTCCTGTTCTGACCTGGAAACAAGGATCGTCCGCGCTTCAGGTTCCGGTTGTTCCGGACAAGCGGCGGCAGGAGGCCTGCGAAAGGCTTCAAGGTTAAGCGGGTCTTAACCTCGCCTTCCTAACCTCTCCCTGACGGCCGGAATGACGCGGCCCAACAGTCCGGACCTCGACCGCCCCCGCATGCGCACCATCCGCCGCTCTCAATCGCTTATGGACCGCCTGCCCGATCCGGTGCGGGAGTTCCTGTCGCGCCGTGCGTCGGAGCTGACGGGGCTCGGCCTCCTGGCGTTGATGACCGGCGTCGCGATTGCCCTGGCGAGCTGGTCGGTCGACGATCCCAGCCTCAACAACGCCACCGCCGGCGCCGTCCGCAACTGGCTCGGGCGCCCCGGCGCCATGATCGCCGATCTCCTGATGCAGCTCGTCGGGCTCGGCGTCATCGCCCTGCTGTTCCCGCCGCTGATCTGGTCGCTGCGGCTGATTCGCTTCCACCTCTTCGACCGCGGCGCGCTCAAGCTCGGCCTCTGGGTCGTGGGCGTCGCCGCCAGCGCCGCCGTCGCCAGCGCCCTGCCGGCGACGCCACGCTGGCCGCTGCCGACCGGCATGGGCGGCGTCATCGGCGACGGCCTGCTCTTCGGCACCCGGAACATCGCCGGCATCGCGGGCAGCGCGGTCGGCAGCCTGGTCGGCTTCCTCTATGCTGGCATCGCCATCCTCGCTGTCACAGCCGCCGCCGGCTTCGGCTTCGTCACCGACGAGGACCCGAGCTATGACGAGTCTGAAGCCGAGGACAGCTGGTCCGACGCCGAGGAGCGCCGCGACGACGAGCCCGGCATCGCCGTTATCCTGATCGGGTGGCTGGCCCATGCCGCGATGGCGCTGCGCGCCGCGATCCTGCGCCGCCTGCCGCAGCCGCCGCAGCCCGCGGTCGACACCGGCTTGGTGCCGGCCGAACGCCAGGGCCGCGTCCGGCGCGAGCCGCAATTCGGCGAGGCTCCCAGCCCCCGCCGCCCGCTGCCCGAATTCGACCCCGAGCCGCTGCCGAGCTCGCGCCCTCGCGCTGCCCTGGCCGAGCCGGAGCCCGAGGATTTCGACGACGTCCCCTTCGACCTGGACGAGGAGCCGCAGGAGCTGCGCGACCTCAACGCCTCGCGCGTGACCATGCCGCAGGCGGCGCCGAAGCCGGGCAAGCGCATGCAGCGCGAGGCGCAGCCCTCCTTTCTCGACCGCGACAGCTTCGAGCTGCCGCCGCTGACCTATCTGGCCGAGCCGAAGAAGGCCCCGGCGAACGCCGTCTCGGCCGACGCCCTGGAGCAGAACGCCACCCTGCTGGAAGGCGTGCTCGAGGATTTCGGCGTGCGCGGCGAGATCAGCCAGGTCCGCCCCGGCCCCGTCGTGACGCTTTACGAACTCGAGCCTGCGCCGGGCACGAAATCCTCCCGCGTGATCTCACTCGCCGACGACATCGCGCGTTCGATGAGCGCGATCTCGGCCCGCGTTGCGGTTGTGCAGGGCAAGAACGCGATCGGGATCGAGCTGCCCAACAACAAGCGCGAGACGGTCTTCCTGCGCGAGCTGCTGGCGAGCCAGGATTTCGAATCGACCAAGCACAAGCTCGCGCTCTGCCTCGGCAAGACCATCGGCGGTGAGCCCGTCATCGCCGATCTCGCCCGCATGCCGCATCTGCTCGTCGCCGGCACCACCGGCTCGGGCAAGTCCGTCGCCATCAACACCATGATCCTGTCGATCCTCTACCGGCTGAAACCGGAGGAATGCCGGCTGATCATGGTCGATCCGAAGATGCTCGAGCTCTCCGTCTATGACGGCATCCCGCATCTGCTCACCCCCGTCGTGACCGACCCGAAGAAGGCCGTCGTCGCGCTGAAATGGG
>Ga0209564_1000590_pt1 | contig 57280 bp, 55 predicted proteins | sample AraplaCol_mMF_r2_FD_184272 | JGI IMG/M metagenome (GOLD analysis project Ga0209564, IMG submission 184272) | Arabidopsis root microbial communities from North Carolina, USA - plate scrape MF_Col_mMF_r2 (SPAdes) (version 3) | ecosystem: Host-associated > Plants > Roots > Endosphere | place: USA...
GCGGCGCCTGCGCCTGTCGAAATCCGTCGTCAGCTAACGCGTGGCGGAACTGGAGCGCGGGCTCAACGCCACGCTCCTCCATCGCACGACGCGCAAGCTGACGCTCACCGAGGACGGCATCGCCTTCCGCGAGCGCGCCGTCAGGATCGTCAGCGAGGTGCAGGCGGCCGCGAGCGACCTTGCCGAGCGGCGCGGACAGCTGACGGGGCCGCTTCGGATCGCCGCGCCCGTCAGCTTTGGCCGCCGGCATCTCGGTCCGGCGCTCTATCCGTTCCTGGCGCGCCATCCGGAAATCGAACTGACGCTCGACCTCGACGACCGGCGGGTCGATGCGGCCTCGGAAGGCTACGACGCGATTGTCCGCCACGGCGTGATCGCAGATTCCCGCCTGATGGTTTGGAAACTTGCCAGAAGCCGGCGCCTGCTCGTCGCCTCGCCCGATTATCTTGAACGACACGGCACGCCGGCGTCGCTTGCCGAGCTCGAAGGCCATCGCGGCGTCTTCTACACCAATCGCGGTGCGGCCGATTGGCGGTTCGAGGGACCTTCCGGTGCAACGATCGTCAGGGCGCGCCTGGCCCTCGGCATGAACAATGGCGACATGATGCACGACGCCGCCGTCGCCGGGCTCGGCATCGCGCTGTTGCCCGCCTTCATCGCCGGCCCCGCGGTGCGCAAAGGGCAATTGCGTGAGATCGATGTCGGGCTGCGTCCGGAGCCCGAATTCATCTACATGGCGCATCCGGAAGGACGACGCGTCTCCGCCAAGCTCCGAGCCATCGCCCAACATCTGAAGGAAGCTTTTGGCGATCCGCCCTATTGGGATCCGTGAAGCGTTTCCGCAACCCCGGCGTAATCGCTGTCGGCGACGGTATCTCGCCGATTGCCGATCGAGTCTCGACAGAAGCTTGATCGAAATCGGCTGGCATGCGCTTCGCACCCATCGCAACCAAAGATTGGTTTCCTATCTTCTCATCATGCGGACCTTCTTTCTGAACTGGATCGTCGCCATGACGCTTGGCACCGCCGCCCATGCGGACAACCTTTCCGCGGCTCCGACCGATGCCGAAATCCTGAATATTCTGACCGATCGAATCGACAAGCAGCAGCAGTCGGTCGGCATTGTCGTCGGAATCATCGATGCCAATGGACGACGCATCGTCGCGCATGGCCATCCGGCCAAAGGTGACCCGCGCCCGGTCGATGGACGGACCGTGTTCGAGATCGGCTCGGTCACCAAAGTCTTCACCGCGCTGTTGCTCGCGGACGCGATTGAAAAAGGCACGCTGCGCCTCGACACGCCCGTCTCCGCGTTGTTTCCGCCAGGTGTGGCGATGCCGGACGACAAGGAGGAGCCGATCACGCTGAAGGACCTGGCGACGCACATGTCCGGTCTGCCGCGGCTACCCACCAATCTGGACCCGACAGACACAAGCAATCCGTATGCGGACTACGGCACTGCAAAGCTTTATGCCTTCCTGTCCCATCACAAGCCGCTGCGGCGCCCTGGCGTCGAGCACGAGTACTCCAATCTCGGCGCCGGGCTTCTCGGCCACGCGCTCGCCTTGAAGGCCGGCCTTTCCTACGAAGAGCTCGTCATCAGCCGCATCACAGCGCCTCTCGACATGAAGGACACGGCGATCTCGTCGCAGCCCGGCTGGGCCGAAAGGCGGGCGACGGGCCACAATGCGGCGCTGGAGCCGGTGAGAGACTGGGATCTCAACGCGCTGCAAGGAGCCGGCGCGCTGCGCTCCACGACGAACGATCTTCTGATATTCCTGGAGGCGGCCATGGGGAAAACGTCATCGCCGCTGGCGCCGGCCTTCACCATGCTACTTGCGACCCGGCAGCCGCTCGGCAACGGGGGAGACGACCAGCAGGCACTCGGCTGGGTGATCTCGGGCAAGGGCGACGAGCAGATTATCTGGCACAATGGCGGGACCGGCGGCTATCGGTCCTTCGTCGGCTACCGACCGTCGACCGGTATCGGCGTCGTCGCCCTCTCCAATGCGTCGACCGAGGTCGGCGTGGACGATATCGGCCAACACCTGCTCAACCGCAACGCTCCGCTTGCGCCGGCAAATGCCAGGCGCACTGCGATAACCGTCGATCCGACGAGCTAGGACGCCTATGTCGGCACCTATCGGCTGGCCCCCAGCTTCGAGCTGACGATCTTTCGCGATGGAGATCGGCTGTTTGCCCAGGCAACGGGACAGGATCGGATCGAAATCTTTCCGGAGGCCGAACACCGTTTCTTTGCGAAGCTTATCGATGCGCAGATCAGCTTCACCGTAACCGGCACCCGCGCCGGGAGCCTGACCTTGCATCAGGGCGGGCGGGACAGCCCCGCGCCTCGGATCGAGAAATGATGCACGTCTCCCACCGATTGAAGCGGGAGACGCTGTTCGCTTCGATCAGAAGATCAGATCGATCAGGAAATAGGCGAGCGCCGAAATCGCCGCCGCGGCCGGCATGGTGATGAACCAGGCAATCACGATATTGCCGGCAAGCCCCCAGCGGACCGCCGAGACGCGCCGCGCCGCACCGACGCCGATGATCGCACCGGTGATGGTGTGCGTCGTCGAGACGGGAATGCCGAGCCAGGTGGCGGCAAAGAGCGTGATCGCCCCGCCGGTTTCGGCGCAGAAGCCCTGCATAGGATTGAGCCTGGTAATCTTCGAGCCCATGGTGTGCACGATGCGCCAGCCGCCGAACAGCGTGCCGAGCGCGATTGCCGCCTGGCAGGTTATGACCACCCAGAAGGGCACGTAGAACTCCGAACCGAGATAGCCCTGCGAGAAGAGCAGAACGGCAATGATGCCCATGGTCTTCTGCGCGTCATTGCCGCCGTGGCCGAGCGAATAGAGCGACGCGGAAACGAACTGCATCACGCGGAAGGTGCGGTCGACGGCAAAGGGCGTCTGCCGCACGAAAATCCAGGAGACGATCAACACCAGGAGCAAGGCCAGGAAGAAGCCTATCGCCGGCGACATGAAGATGGCGCCGACGGTCTTGAGAAGACCGGTCCAGACGATGGAACTAAAGCCGGTGCTGGCAAGGCCGGCACCGACGAGGCCGCCGATCAGCGCATGCGACGAACTCGACGGAATGCCGAAGAGCCAGGTGACGATGTTCCAGACGATCGCCCCCATGAGGGCCGAAAAGATCACCAGCGGCGTGACGATGCCGGGATCGATGATGCCCTTGCCGAGCGTCTCGGCCACATGCAGGCCAAAGAACAGGAAGGCGATGAAGTTGAAAAAGGCTGCCCAGATGACCGCGTATTGCGGTCTCAGCACCCGCGTCGAGACGATTGTCGCGATCGAGTTGGCAGCGTCGTGCAAACCGTTCAGGAAGTCGAAGAACAGCGCGATGCCGATCAGCCCGACGAGCAACGGAAAGGCGAGCGTCGCATCCATCAGACGTTCTCGATCACGATGCCGCTGATTTCATTGGCGACGTCCTCGAAGCGATCGATCACCTTTTCGAGCTCGCCATAGATCTCACTGCCGATGATATAGGCCATCGGGTTGCTGGCGCCGTGACGGCGGAAGAGATCCTTGAGGCCGAGGTCGTGCAATTCGTCGGCACGCCCCTCGATGCGGGTAACTTCCTCGGCGATGGCGATAAGGCGATTGTGATTGGCGCCGATACGGTCGAGCAACGGAATGGCCTCGCCGATCAGATGCGCGGCCTGGACGATGATCGTCGCCATCTCGCGCATGCCCGGATCGAATGTCTTCTGCTCGTAGAGCCGGATCGTCTTGACCGTCTTGTGCATCATGTCGATGGCATCGTCCATCGACTGGATCAGGTCCTTGATGTCGCCGCGGTCGAAGGGCGTGATGAAGGACCGGCGCACCGCCAGGAGCACTTCGCCAGTAATATGATCCGCTTCATCCTCAAGCGCGACGATCCGGTCGCACTGTTTCTCCATGTCGTCGCCACCGGCAAGCAGCCTGTCGAGCGCTTCGGCGGCACCGACAACGGTGAGCGCGTGTTTTGCGAAAAGGTCGAAGAAGCGATCTTCGCGGGGAAGCAGTTTGCGGAACCAAGCCAGCATTACAAATATATCCATCCGTGGATTGTCATGAAACTGTCATATTTGACCGAGGCGCTCAAGAAAAGCACCTGATTCAAGGGGTTTGTCGCCTATCCCCTGCCGATATCGACCTATCCCAGGCGATATCGACGCGCTGGCCATTTCGTCTTGCCTTGGCCAACGCTTTCGTCCTACTGCATGTCTCCTTAAATCGACCTCGATTTAAGGACGAAGACATGCAGCAATTCAAAGTGCTACAGCGACCTTTGCGCGTCTGATATGACGCGCGGCGCTGTAGCTGGCGCCCAACGTCGAATCCGGTTTGCCCATGCCCCACAAGGTCTTTCTCAACCGCTTGAAGCTCACGGAGTTCCGCAACTATGCGGCTCTCTCGCTGGAGCTCGACCAGCGCCATGTGGTGCTGACGGGAGAGAACGGCGCCGGCAAGACCAATTTGATGGAAGCGGTTTCCTTCCTCTCGCCAGGACGAGGCTTGAGGCGCGCGGCTTACGCCGACGTCACCCGCGTCGGCGCGAGCGACGGGTTTTCCGTCTTTGCGGAGGTCGAGGGCATGGAGGGGCCGGTCGAAATCGGCACCGGCACCGCCGGGGTAACCGAGGGCCAATCCCGGCGGCTGCGGCTCAACGGAACTCCGGCATCAACCGTCGACGAACTGACGGATCACCTGCGCGTTCTCTGGCTGACGCCATCGATGGACGGGCTCTTCACCGGGCCTTCGGCCGACCGGCGGCGCTTCCTCGATCGGCTGGTGCTTTCGCTCGATCCTGAGCATGGCCGACGCGCCAGCGAATTCGATCGGGCGATGCGCAGCCGAAACCGGCTGCTCAGCGAGTTTCGCCCGGATCCGTCCTGGCTGACCGCAATTGAGCGAGAGATGGCCGGTCTCGGGGTTTCCATGGCGCTGGCAAGGCAGGAGATGCTCGGCCTCTTGACCGCGCTCGTCGAGCGGAACGTCGATGACAGCGTTTTTCCGTCCGCCCGCCTGGCGCTGTCCGGCTTTCTCGACGACGAGGGCCATCGCCCGGCCTATGATCTCGAAGAGCAATATCTGACAATGTTGCGCGACGGGCGGCCGCGCGACGCAGCGGCGGGCCGGACGCTCGATGGGCCGCACCGAAGCGACCTGCTGGTGCGTCATCGGGACAAGGACATGGAAGCCGCACGCTGCTCGACCGGCGAGCAGAAAGCGCTGCTCGTCGGACTGGTGCTGGCGCATGCGCGCCTCGTCGGCGACATGACTGGCCACGCGCCGATCATGTTGCTCGACGAGATCGCCGCGCATCTCGACGTCAACCGGCGTGCGGCGCTGTTCGACCTCGTCGATGGCCTCGGCGGCCAGGCCTTCATGACGGGAACGGACCAGGCGATGTTCGACGCACTTGGCGATCGCGGCCGCTTCCTGACCGTTTCGCACGGGAGCGTTACGGGATAAGCAAGAGCGGATGGGGAAAAGTGTGTGCGGTTTTCCGCCCGCATCCGCTCTCGCTTGAGAATCGATCGGCCACCCGGCCGAGCGGGATGAGGAGGATGTTGCATGACCGGTGAGAACAAGCTCGACCAATCGGAGATCGCCCGCTACGCCCGCCATATCGTGCTGCCGGAAATCGGCGGCGCGGGGCAGCAAAAACTCAAAGCGGCACGTGTGCTGGTGATCGGCGCCGGCGGGCTCGGCGCCCCGGTGCTCGTCTATCTCGCGGCCGCTGGCATCGGCCGGATCGGCGTCGTCGACGACGACATCGTTGCACTCTCGAACCTGCAGCGGCAGATCATTCACCGCACCGAGGACATCGATCGCGCCAAGGTCGAGCGAGCAGCCGAAGCGATCGGTTCACTCAACCCGCATGTCAGCGTCGACGAACACAGGCTGCGGCTTAACCCCGACAATGCCGAGGCGCTGTTCCGGCAATATCACCTGGTGATCGACGGCTCGGACAATTTCGACACGCGCTATCTCGCAGCCGATACGGCAGCCGCGGTCGGCATTCCGCTTGTAACCGGCGCCGTCGGCCGCTTCGACGGATCGCTGACGGTGCTGATGCCGTACAAGGCAGGCAGCGATGGGCGGCCGAACCCCTCCTATCGCGATCTTTTCCCGGAACCGCCGCCGGCCGGCGTCGTGCCCTCCTGTGCCGAAGCGGGCATCGTCGGCGCCCTGACCGGCGTCATCGGCACGCTCCAGGCGATGGAGGCAATCAAGGTGATCGCCGGTTTCGGCGAACCGCTGGTCGGTCGGCTGTTGATGTATGACGCGCTGACGGCGCAGTTCAACACCATCCGTTACCATCGCAGAGCGTAGGCCGATCATGGTGCAGATCTTTCGCATCAGTGAAAGTTTCGACCGGCACGAGGAGCTGCTGAAGCTGATCCTTGGCGCCTTCTCCTACATGGACGGACGGGTCGACCCGCCCTCCTCGGCGCACGTACTCACCGTCGAATCGCTCCGGCAGAAGAGTGCCGACGAGATCGCCTTTGGCGTCAGCGACGGCGAGCGGCTTGTCGGCTGCATCTTTTGCAAGCCTGAAGCCGATTGCCTCTACATCGGCAAGCTCGCGGTTGCCCCACAGACACAGGGAAAGGGTATCGGCCGGTTGCTGCTCGCGGAAGCGGAGGCGACAGCGCGAGCGCTCGGCCTTTCGGCGTTGCGGCTACTCACCCGCATCGAACTCACCGAAAACCACCGGGCGTTCGCCGCCTGGGGCTTCGTCGAAACCGGTACGATGTGCCACCCCGGCTTTACCCGGCCGACGGCGATCGAGATGCGCAAGACACTCTAGCTAGCTTCTAACCTTGAGCAGGCCGGACGGACAGCCGCACGGCAGGACCGTGCGGCGCTCCGCGATCAGTCGCGGCCCGGAAGCACGCGGTCCGGCGGGCGATGGCCGTCGAAGAAGGTGCGGATGTTGATGACCACCTTGTCGCCCATATCGATGCGGCCCTCGAGCGTCGCCGAACTCATGTGTGGCAGGAGCACGACCTTGCCTTCGCCGGCAAGCTTGATCAGCTTCGGATTGACCGCCGGCTCGTTCTCGAAAACGTCGAGGCCGGCACCGGCGATCTTGCCTTCGCGCAGCGACTTGATCAGCGCCGTCTCGTCGATGATGCCGCCGCGGGCTGTGTTGACGATATAGCTGTCAGGCCGCATCAGCGCCAGGCGGCGGGCCGAGAGCAGGTGATAGGTCGCCGGCGTCGACGGGCAGTTGACCGAAACAATATCGACGCGGGCCAGCATCTGGTCGAGGCTGTCCCAGTAGGTCGCCTCCAGCATCTCTTCGGTTTCCGCGTTCACCCGGTGACGGTTGTGATAGTGGATCGAAAGGCCGAAGGCCTTGGCGCGGCGTGCGACCGCGGTGCCGATCCGGCCCATGCCGACGATGCCGATGCGCTTTCCGGCAATGCGCCGGCCGAGCATCCAGGTCGGCGACCACCCGGCCCATTCGCCCTTGCGATCGGTCAGGATCTGCGCACCTTCGGCAAGCCGGCGCGGCACTGCGAGAATCAGCGCCATCGCCATGTCGGCGGTGTCCTCCGTCAACACGTTCGGCGTGTTGGTGACGGTGATGCCTTTGCGCGCTGCGGCGTCGACGTCGATATTGTCGACCCCATTCGAGAAGCTGGCGATCAGCTTCAGCTGTGGGCCGGCCTGCTCGATCAGCGCCGCATCGATGCGATCGGTCACTGTCGGCACCAGCACGTCGGCGCGCTTCACCGCCGCGACGAGCTCGGGCTGGCTGCGCGGCGTGTCGTCGATGTTCAACTCCGCATCGAAAAGTTCGCGCATGCGCGTCTCGACGATATCAGGCAGTTTACGGGTGATGTAGACCGTGGGCTTCTTCTTGCTTGTCATTGCTGCGACGGGCCTTGTTGACGGGTCCTTAACCAAGTTGGGCGATACTTTCTCCCTGTAGCCGCAATTTCTACCAGACCCCACCGGGAAGACAAACAAAACTCGCGCGTTCGTCCCCGCGATTTCAGCCCGTGTGTTGGGCCCCAGGTGAACTGCGCCCGCAAAAGCTAGTGCCACGGAAAATGAGCTTCGTCATGCGTCATGTCATTTCCAGATTCTCGTTCTCGTTGATCGCCGCCTGCCTTGGCGCCGGGATCATGGCGTCGGCGGCTTACGCTCAAGCTGCCAAGGGCGCCAGCGGACTGCCGCTGCCGCGCTTCGTGAGCCTCAAGTCGAAGAGCGTCAATCTCCGGATCGGCCCGAGCGTCGATTACGCGGTCGCCTTCCGCTACATGAAGCCCGGCGTTCCCGTGGAGATCATCCAGGAATACGATAACTGGCGCCGTATCCGCGACGCCGACGGCACCGAAGGCTGGGTCAACCAGGCGCTGCTTTCCGGCGACCGTACAGCCGTCGCAGCGCCCTGGATGCGCGGCAAGGGCGAAGGCGTCTTCGTCAACATGCGCCGCGATCCGCAGGGTACATCCCCGATCGTCGCCCGCATGGAGCCGGGGGTCATCGTGCATGTCGGCGAATGCAATGGCGACTGGTGCCATGCCGAGACGCAGGGCGTCGAAGGCTGGATCGCCCAGAGCGAGATCTGGGGCGCCTATCCCGGCGAGGCCTTCAAGTAAGGCCACGCCTGCTTTTCACAAAATTCAATCAGGACGAATCAGGCGAGACCCGCCTGCTTGGCGGCCGTTTCCAGCGAGACCATCGGCCGCGGGCCGATCTGACCGATGACAATGCCGGCGGCGAGATTGCCGAGCCTGCTGCAGTCTTCGAGCGAGCGTCCGGTCGTGTAGCCGTGCAGGAAGCCCGCGGCATAGAGGTCGCCGGCACCGGTCGTATCGACGACCTGGGCGATCGGCGTTGCGCGGACCCGAACCCGCTCCTCTCCACGCACGACCACCGAGCCTTCTTCGCTGAGAGTCACGGCAGCGAGCTTGCAATCCTTCGAGAGTTTTTCCAGCGCCAGATCGAAGTCTTCGGTCTCGTAGAGGGCCAACGCTTCCTGCCTGTTGGCGAAGACGATATCGACCGTGCCTGATCGCATGAGTTCGAGGAACTCCTCGCGATAGCGGTGAACGCAGAAGCTGTCGGACAGCGTGATCGCGGTTTCGCGGCCGTTTTCGTGGGCGATCCGCGCGGTCTCGCGGATGGCGTCCTTGGCCCGCGGCGGATCCCAGAGATAGCCTTCGAAATAGGTGACCTTGGCCTCAGCGACGACGTCGGCCTCCACATCCTCGGGGCCAAGCTCGACGCAGGCGCCGAGATAGGTGTTCATCGAGCGCTCGCCATCCTCGGTGACGAAGATCATCGAGCGCGCGGTCGGCGGCACGTTTTCGAGCGGCTTCGTCTGGAAGTAAACGCCCTGGGCGCGGATGTCGTGCGCGAAGATCTCGCCGAGCTGGTCGCTCGCGGTCTTGCCGAAGTAGGCAGCGCGACCGCCAAGGCTGGCGACACCGGCTGCCGTATTGCCGGCGCTGCCGCCGGACGCTTCGACGGCCGGGCCCATGCGCGAGTACAACAACTCGGCTCGTTCGGCATCGATGAGGTTCATGGCGCCCTTTATGATGCCGTTTTCATTGAGAAAGGCATCGTCGCAGCGCGCGATGATATCAACGATGGCATTGCCGATCGTCAGCACGTCGTATTTTGTCATGAACCTCGTCCGGTCTCCGTGATGGCCGGTGTTCGTTAATACCGGTTTTCCGGCCATTTGGAAGACAAAAGACGTGGGGCCATCGCATCAGGCCGTCGGAAGCGCGCTTTCGTCGTAAGCTGCGGCGAATTCGGCGCTCGGCGGGATCGGCTTGATGACATCGATCAGCACGCCGTTCGGATCGGCGGTGATGAAATGACGCTGACCGAAGACCTCGTCTCGCAACGTCTTCAGGATCGGAAGCCCGGCGGCAACCGCTTGCGCGTAAATGCGATCCGGATCCTCGACCTCAAAATTCAGCAGAAGACCGCGGGTGGGCGTACGTGCTTCCTCCGGGATCGTCTCGTGGCGGTAGTCGAGCACCGCCAGCGTCACATGCTCGTCCTCGACCGACTGCAGATGCACATACCAATCGCTGGTGAAGAGCGCCTGGAAGCGGAAGTGCTCGATGTAAAAGGCGGCGGTGGCGGCAACATCTGATGTCATGATGACAGGATAGTAGCTCGTCGATTTCATGGCTTTCCCTCGCTCCGGCAATATCATACAATCTGTATGTATCTTTAATTAACATACAGGCTGCATGCATGCAACAGGAAGTCTCCCGTCGCTCCAATCGCGAGCGATCCGACACGACGCGCACCGCGATCCTCGATGCCGCGCGTGGCCTTTTCGTCACCCGGGGTTATGCCGATACCTCCACGCCCGATATTGTTGCCGCCGCCGGATTGACCCGCGGCGCGCTCTATCACCACTTCGAAGACAAGAAGGCATTGTTCCGTGCCGTGGCGGAGCGGGAGGCGGGCGCAGTGGCGATATCGATCGAGCAGGCAACGGCCAACGACCTCACGCCCCGCGACGCACTGAAAGTCGGTGCCCGCGCCTATTTCGACGCGATGCGCGAGCCGGGCCGAATCCGTCTGCTGCTGCTCGACGGGCCGGCGGTGCTCGGCAAGCAGGAAATGGCCGCGATCGACGCGGCCAATGCCCAGAGAACCCTGGAGGAGGGCATTGCCGAGGCGATGGCGCCGGCAGTGCCGGGCCCGGAAAGGCTGTCGGCCATGGCCTCGCTGCTTTCGGCCGCCTTCGATCGCGCGGCGCTCGACATCGCCGATGGTGCTTCGGCCGAGCTTTACGCGGAGACGATCGGCACGCTGATCGACCGGCTGGTGTCGGCCTGACGCCGACCGTCAAGACAACACCAGGGTGCCTCAGCCTGCGGCGGAGATGATCTGCGGCGGCAGTTCGACGAGCGGCGCCGGGATCTCGCAGGTCTTTTCCGGCGACTTGCAGAGATCGGCGATGACGCAGCGCTCGCATTCGGGCTTGCGCGCCTTGCAACAGTAGCGCCCGTGCAGGATCAGCCAGTGATGCGCGTGGTAGAGGTATTCATCCGGGATGATCTTGATCAGCTTGTCTTCCACCTCGTCTGGGGTCTTGCCCGGTGCCAGACAGAGGCGGTTGGCGATGCGGAGGATGTGGGTGTCGACGGCGATCGTCGACTGGCCGAAGGCCATCGACAACACCACATTGGCGGTCTTGCGACCGACCCCCGGAAGGGTCACCAGTTCCTCCCGCGTGCGCGGCACTTCGCCACCAAAATCGCGGATCAGCTTTTCGCTGAGCGCGATGACGTTCTTCGCCTTGTTGCGATAAAGGCCGATGGTCTTGATGTAGTCCCGGACCTTTTCCTCCCCAAGCGCCAGCATTTTCTCCGGCGTATCGGCGATGGCGAAGAGTGCGCGCGTCGCCTTGTTGACGCCGGCATCGGTCGCCTGGGCCGAGAGCGCCACGGCAACGACGAGCGTGAACGGGTTGACGTGCTCCAACTCGCCCTTCGGCTCGGGGCGCTGGATCGAGAAGCGGCGGAAAATCTCCTTGAGCTCGTCCTGGCTGTAGAGGCTCTTCACCCGCGGCGTTGCGCGGCGGCTCGTCTTGGGTTTTGCGGCGCTGACGGGGAATTTCGGCTTCACGTTTTTCATGATGCATCTATAGTCAAAGGTCATGATCAATGGCAACGTCACCACCCCGCCCGAGGATGCGCCGGTCTTCACCGCCGAGCTTACGCCCTATCGTTCGCTCGGGCGAAAAGGCTTCAGGATCGTCTTCCTGATCGCCGGACTGCTCAGCCTGGTGCACGCTTTTGTCTTCCTCGTCATCGGCGCCTGGCCGATCGTGTTCTTCTTCGGGCTCGACTACCTGCTGCTGTTCGGCGCCTTCTGGCTGAATTACCGCTCGGCGCTCAGCCGCGAAGAGGTCAGCGTTTCCAGAACCGATGTTTCCGTGCGCAAGTTCACGCCGTCGGGCCAGATCACCGAACACCGCTTCAATCCGTTCTGGGCCCGCTTCAATGTCGCCCGCCATCAGGAAATCGGCATCATCTCGATGACGATCAGCGGTGGTGGCCGCCGGACCGACATCGGTTCGTTTCTCAATCGCGACGATCGCGAGACCTTCGCGCTCGCCCTCTCGGGTGCGCTTGCGACCGTTCGCCGCCGCTGACGCTCGCCGAACGACCAATGGGACGCAAATCCGCGCATTCGTTCAAGTTTCGGGTGGTTTCCTGGACCAGCAAGGGATTACCTGTGACATGACAGGAGAAGAGCCATGAACATTGCGACATCCGTACCCACAGACATCACGCCGAAAGGCACCGATTACGATACGGTCAGCCGCGTGATCGAAATGCTCACCGAGGATTATCGCGACCAGCCGTCGCTCGAAACGGTGGCGCACCGCCTGAAGCAGTCGCCGACGCAACTCCAGAAGGTCTTCACCCGCTGGGCCGGGCTTTCGCCGAAGGCCTTCCTCCAGGCGGTGACGCTCGACCATGCCAAGCGCCTGTTGCGCCAGGAAGACATGCCGCTGCTCGAAACCAGCATCGAGGTCGGCCTGTCAGGGCCGAGCCGCCTGCACGACCTGTTCGTCACCCACGAGGCGATGTCGCCCGGCGAATGGAAGGCGCGCGGCACCGGCCTGACGATCCGCTACGGTTACCATCCCTCGCCCTTCGGCACGGCGCTGGTGATGATCACAGACCGCGGCCTGGCAGGCCTCGCCTTTAACGATGGCGGCGGCGAACAGGCGAGCTTCGAGGACATGGCGCAACGCTGGCCGAACGCCAGCTATATCGAAGACAGTGCGGCCACCGCCCACTATGCGGCACGCATCTTCGATCCCTCGCGCTGGCGCCAGGAAGAGCCGCTGCATATCTTCCTGATCGGCTCCGATTTTCAGATCCGGGTCTGGCAGGCATTGTTGAAGATCCCGCTCGGCTGCGCCACCACCTATTCGAACATCGCCGGGACGATCGGCCAGCCGACGGCCTCGCGCGCCGTCGGTGCCGCGGTCGGGCGTAATCCGATCTCCTTCGTGGTTCCCTGCCATCGCGCACTCGGCAAGAGCGGCGATCTCACCGGCTACCACTGGGGCCTGACGCGCAAGCGCGCGATCCTCGGCTGGGAAGCCGGCAAGGCGGCGGACGGCACGATCTGATGCTTTCAAGTCACGCAGATCCGGACGGAAAGCCGCTTCGCACCTTTCCTGGAACTGCTTGGAAAAACAAAAAAGGGGCGCTCGGCGCCCCTTCTTCATTTCCATATTTGTCAGCGCTCAGTGGGCGCCGGACATGTCGCCCAGCACTTCCTTGGAAGCGACCGTCGAGTCGGCCTTGAGCTTGTAGACCATTGGCACGCCGGTCGCGAGGTTGAGCTTCAGGATCTCTTCCTTGGTCAAACGATCGAGCACCATGACCAGCGAGCGCAGCGAGTTGCCGTGGGCGGCGACCAGAACCTTCTGGCCCGACAGCACGCGCGGCAGGATCTCGGTCAGGTAATAGGGCCAGACGCGGGCACCGGTGTCACGCAGGCTTTCGCCGCCCGGAGGCGGCACGTCGTAGGAGCGGCGCCAGATGTGCACCTGCTCTTCGCCCCACTTCTCGCGTGCGTCGTCCTTGTTAAGGCCGGAGAGGTCGCCGTAGTCGCGCTCGTTGAGCGCCTGGTCGCGGATCGTTTCGAGCGAGGACTGGCCGACGGCGTCGAGCACGAACTGGCAGGTGCGCTGGGCACGGACGAGGTCCGAGGTGAAGGCGATGTCGAACTTGATGCCATATTCGGCAAGCGCCTTGCCGCCGGCCCTGGCTTCCGCGACGCCGAGTTCCGTCAGGTCCGGATCACGCCAGCCGGTAAACAGGTTCTTCAGGTTCCAGTCGCTCTGGCCATGCCGGACGAGGACGAGAGTACCGCTCATGTCGAATTCCCCTTGAGACTTGAGAGTGGAAAGGTCAGTTGAGCCCGAGAACGTCGAGCATGGAATAGAAGCCGGGTTTCTGGCTGCGTGCCCAAAGCGCCGCCGTGACGGCGCCGCGCGCGAAGATCGAGCGATCCGTGGCACTGTGCGAGAGCGTCACCTGCTCGCCTTCGCCGGCGAGAATGACCGAGTGTTCGCCGATGACCGAGCCGCCGCGCAGCGTCGCAAAGCCGATCGTACCGGCCGGACGCGGGCCCGTATGACCGTCACGCACGCGCACCGAATTGTCGGCAAGGCTGATGCCGCGTCCCGTCGCCGCCGCTTCGCCGAGAAGCAATGCGGTGCCCGAGGGCGCATCGACCTTGTGCTTGTGGTGCATTTCGAGGATTTCGATATCCCAATTGGCGGGGCCGAGCGCACGCGCCGCCTTTTCCGTCAACACGCCGAGCAGGTTCACACCGAGGCTCATATTGCCCGACTTGACGATCCGGGCGTGACGCGCAGCAGCACGGATTTTCGCCTCGTCGTCGGCCGAGCAGCCGGTGGTCCCGATGACATGGACGATGCGGGCCTGGGCCGCAAGGCCGGCAAACTCGACGGTGCCCGCGGGTGCTGTGAAATCAAGCACGCCTTCCGCCTCGACGAACGCTTCGAGCGGCTGGTCGGTGACCGGCACGCCGATCGGCCCGAGACCGGCCACTTCGCCGGCGTCACGGCCGATGAAGGGAGAACCCGGGCGCTCGATGGCGGCATGCAGGCGCACGCCGTCCATCGCGTGGACCGTGCGTATCAGCGTCTGGCCCATACGGCCTGCAGCACCCACCACCACGAGCTTCATATCGGGTTCGCCCATCGGTGATTTCCTTCTCGTCCGCTGTTAGCGCGTTCCCAGTCAAAACGGCGTCGGGAAACGCTCTATCTCATTGTTCTTACGCATTTCCGGACGCAAAACCGCTACGCGCTTTTGCTGGAAATGTTCTAGATTTCGGCGCCGGCCGGCGCTTCGGGCGCCTTGGCCTCAGGCGACTGGCCCTGAAGATTGTGAAGCCGAGCGTAGAGACCGTCCGGTCGCCGTGCAAGCTCGGCATGCGTGCCCTCCTCGACGACGGAACCATCCTTCATGACGATGATCTTGTCGGCATTGACGACGGTCGAAAGGCGATGCGCGATGACGATCACCGTACGGCCGTTCATGGCGTAATCGAGCGCCTTCTGCACGGCGGCTTCCGATTCGGTATCGAGCGCCGAGGTGGCCTCGTCGAGCAGCAGGATCGGCGCATTGCGCACGAGTGCACGGGCGATGGACAGCCGCTGGCGCTGGCCGCCGGAAAGCGTCATGCCGTTTTCGCCGACCGGGGTATCGTATCCCTGCGGCTGCGCCAGAATGAAATCATGCGCATAGGCAAGCCGCGCGGCTTCCTCGATCTCCGCGTCGGTCGCATCGATGCGCCCGTAGCGGATGTTGTCGCGGATCGATCCTTCGAAGAGGTAGGGTTGCTGTGACACATAGGCGATGCTCTTGCGCAGCGACTGCTTGGTAACGTCGGCAATATCCTGCCCATCGATCAGGATCTGGCCGGAAGCCGGATCGTAGAACCGCGGGATGAGGCTGATGACCGTCGACTTGCCGGCACCGGAGGGGCCGACGAGCGCCGTCGTCTTGCCGCCTTCTGCAACGAAGCTGACGCCTTTCAGAACCTCGTCGCCATTGGCGTATTGGAAACGGACGTCGCGCAGCTCGACGGCGGCACTCGTGAAGGTCAGTTCCTTGGCGTCCGCCTTGTCGCGCTGATGCGGCACGGTGTCGAGGATTTCGTAGACCATGCGGGCATTGACGGCAGCACGCTCCATCGAGACCTGCAGCCGCGCCAGTCGGCGGGCCGGATCATAGGCCATCAGAAGAGCCACCACGAAGGCGAAGAAGGCGCCGGGCGGCACGTCCGCATAGATCGCGCGGAAGGCGGAATAGGCAAGCACAGCAGAAATCGCGAGGCCGGCGAAGGTTTCGGTCATCGGCGCCGTGCGCTCGCTCAACCGCGCAATGCGGTTCGCCCGGTTCTCGGCCCGATCGATGATCGCATCGACCTTGCCGCGCAGTTCGCCTTCCATGGTGAAGGCCTTGACGATGGTAATGCCCTGGATCGTTTCCTGCATCGCACCGAGAACGCGGCTATTGACCTCGATCGATTCGCGCGTTGCCGAACGCAGGCGCCTGGAAACGTAGCGCAGGCCGAGCAGCAATGGCGGCGCCGCGACGAAGACGATGATCGACAGCAGCCAGTCCTTGGCGAACATGACGCCGACAAGACCGATCAGGGTCAGGAGATCGCGGGCGATCGACGTGACCGTCAGGTTGAGCACGTCGCGGATGCCGCTGACATTCTGGCTTATCTGAGCTGCAAGCTGTGCCGACCGCGTCTCGTTAAAATAGCCTACGCTCAGCGCCATCAGATGGGCGTAGAGCCGGCGCTGGTAACGCGCGACGATGTTGTTGCCGATCTTCGACAGGGCAACGGCCTGGCCGTAGGTGGCGAAGCCGCGCAGAATGAAGGCTGCGAGGATCGCGCCGCAGACGAGCAGGACGATATCTGCCCGCTTGTTGGCGAAAGCCTCGTTGATCACGGTCTCCATGATCGAGGCCGTGAAACCGGTTGTTGCAGCGACGACGGCCAGACAGGCTATGGCAAAGACATAGCCGCGAATGTGGTCGCGACCGTTTTCCGCAATGACCCGTTTCAGAATTCCGCTGATCGTATCGGAATCGACCGCGTGCTGTTTTCTATTGCTGGCGCTCAAAAAGCCCGTCTTCCCTGGACCCAATGTGGCGAGCCGGTTTCCGGCCCGACCTTTCCCGGGGCTCTATAGTAGTTTGGTATCGCTTTGGCGAGTCTTTGCGCGCGCCGACTGCTCAGCTTCTCCAGCGGCGTCCCTCCGTTGCAACACCGAAATCCCTCGGCGTGCGGGCAAAAGCGGCCAGACCGGAGAGCGCCGCCATCGGATGAATGACGGCAAAGGTCGGGATCGTCTTCATCAGCGCCGAGTGCGGCGCCTTGTCTTCGAAGGCGTCACGGAACGGTGATTTCATAAGCGCCGGCAAGATCTTCTGCGAGATGCCACCCGCCAGGAACACGCCGCCGCGAGCCATGAAAATTAGCGCCATGTCACCGGCAACGCGGCCGAGATAGGTGCAGAACAGCGAGATCGTCTCGATCGCCGCCCTGTCGCTCTCGGCCAGAGCGTGCGTCGTCACTTCCGCCGGATCGATGAGCACCGGGTCCACGCCATCGGCGGCACAGACGGCGCGATAGAGATTCATGATGCCGCGCCCGCAGAGGATCTGCTCGCCGGCCATGCGCCCTTCGATCGGCTCGAGGAAGGGCCAGATCTGAAAGTCGCGTTCGCTACGCGGGCCGATGTCGACATGGCCACCCTCGCCCGGTACCGGGATCCAGGTGTGCTGGGCAAAGACCAGTCCGCCGACGCCGAGACCCGTGCCCGGGCCGAGGACCACACGCGACGTCAGGGGACGAACACTGCCGCCACCGATCTGCACGAGATCCTCGTCCGCCGGCGCGGCCACGGCGAGCGCCTGTGCCTCGAAATCGTTGATGATCAGTACGTCCTCGAGGCCAAGGCTCGAGAGCATGTCCTTCGGCCTGATCACCCAGCCGGCATTGGTGAGCGGAATTTCATCGCCCCGGATCGGACCGGCCACCGCCAGAATCGCCGAACGCGGCTGCACCGAGGTCTTGTCGAGGATGCTCTTCTGCATCGCCTCCTCGATCGTTTCGAAATCGCCGGTCTTGATCGGCGGCAGCTGCTTCGGCTCGGCAAAAGCATCGAGGAGCAGGGCAAAGCGGGCATTGGTGCCACCGATATCACCGATCAGGATCGGAAAGGGGAAGGCGTTTTCACTGGTGCCGGGCATCGCAAGATCCATCCTGATCGTCGTGGCAGGTATATCGCTGTCTATCAGCTAGAGCGGGATAAGGGAAAGTGTGTCCGGTTTTCCGCCCGCAGCCGCCTAATTCATGAGAAGCGATCACGTTTATGATTTTGGGTTGAAGTCGATCAACCGTTCGGCTGTCGCCTGGTTGAGGGCCATTGGAATGTCGTAGACGATCGCGAGACGCATCAGCGCCTTGACGTCCACGTCATGCGGCATTGCCGTCAGAGGATCGACGAAGAAGATCAGAAGCTGCACCTCGCCGGTGGCGATCATCGCGCCGATCTGCTGGTCGCCGCCGAGCGGACCGCTTTTCAGGCGCGTGATATCGAGCCCCGGACAGACATCGAGGACACGGCCGCCTGTCGTGCCTGTCGCAACGATGCGCCATTGGGACAAAACCGCTTCATGCACCTTGGCGAAAGCCGCAAGATCGTCCTTCTTCTGATCGTGAGCGATCAGGGCAATGCATTTCCGATCCGCCATGTCGGGCCTCGCATCAATCTTTAAATCGATTTGATCGCCCTATACATGAACGCCGCGGCGATGGGAAGATTGAAGCCCGCCCACCCCGCTCACGCGTTCATGATCATCGCAAGGTCGGACGGGCCAGCGGCACCGGAATATCGGCCGGCGGAACGTCTCCGGCGGCAGCGCCGATCACCTGCTCGATACCCTGTATCGCAGGGGCAGGTGCCGCCGCCCGATAGGCCGTGCCAAACGTGGCGGCCTCTTCCGAGGCAGGCGCCGGACCGTTCAACACGAGTGCGCAGGCTTTCGGCAGGTCGGCCATGGTCGTGAGCCTTGGCTTCACCGGCTTTTCGCCCGGCTTTTTCTTCGGCTTTGCCCAGGGCTCGTCGGTAAACCACCAGGCCAGCGACTTGTCGCAGCCATCGCCGGCCGGCACCGCCGCCTGGTCCTTGCAGCTCGCTGCGCCCGCGGGGCATTTGATGCGGATGTGGAAGTGATAGTCATGGCCGTAGATCGGCCGGACCTTGCCAAGCGCCGATCGGTCCCCGGTCCAGGTGTCGCAGAGCTTCTTCTTGATCGCCGGATTGACAAAGACGCGCTCCACCTGCGGGTAGCTGGCAGCCAGCATGATGAGCTGCGCGTGTTTTGGCGTCCAAATGGAACGATCAACCGTCAGGAACTTGTTCTTCTGCAGCATCGAGGTCGCCGAAATATCCTCGCGCTCGCGATAGGTGAGCGTGCGCTGCGGCATCGGCGTCAGCCAGATATCGGCGTCAAGACCGATCTGGTGGGACGCGTGCCCGGAAAGCATCGGACCGCCGCGCGGCTGCGAGATGTCACCAAGCAACAGGCCGGGCCAGCCGACCTTTTCGGCGGCATCGTGCGAAAACTGCTCGATCAGCGCGATCATCTGCGGGTGACCCCAGCGGCGGTTACGCGACAGCCGCATCGCCTGCCAGGTGGGCCCGTCGGTCGGGATGGCGACACCGCCGGCAAGGCAGCCCTTCGCGTAGAAACCATAGGGGTTCGCGGCCATTTCGGCTGGCAGGGCCTTGGCACCGAACAGCGCCTTTGCCGGCACATCCTCGGCCGCCGCGTTGTCGGCAATCAGAAGGCTTGTTCCCAGCAGCAACGCAAGAAACGCCGAGCCGCAACGTCGAAGTGGAGCAATCATTGAATTTCGTCCCATTTGTCTCGCGGACAGCAGCGCCAACTCGCGGCATTCCCTGTCCGACGAACCCCGATCCTAAGGCCCCGTCTTTGCCTCAGCCTTACGCGTCACGCGCTTGTGAATCACCGGGATGTGACTCAAAAATTTTGCCTGATTTGCGGCAGTGCCTGTCAATTGCCCCGATTTCGCCTATGCTCTCGCAAAAGAAGATTGAAATATAAGGGGTACCGGCTGGATGCCAAACTTCTGCAGGACCGTGAAACCTGGAATCGCAGCGTCGCTACTGGCAGCGACACTTCTCCTCCTTCCTCCTGCAGCACGCGCCGACCATGCCGACTGGCATCACGGCCTCTCCCTCATCGGCGAACTGAAGTACAAGCCCGATTTTGCCCATTACGACTATGTCAATCCGGATGCGCCCAAGGGCGGCGACGTCAAACTGTCGAGCACCGGAACATTTGATACCTTCAACCCGGTCCTCGACAAGGGACAACCCGCAGTCGGGCTGACGCTCGTCTTCGACACGCTGCTGAAATCCGCCGATGACGAGATCTCGACCGCTTACGGTCTGCTCGCCCAAGGCGTTTCGTTCCCAGAAGACATTTCATCCGCAACCTTCCGGCTGCGGCAGGAAGCCAAATGGGCGGATGGAAAGCCTGTGACGCCGGAAGACGTCATCTTCAGCTTCGACAAGAGCAAAGAGCTCGATCCGCTCTACGCCAATTACTACAAGCATGTGACCTCGGCGGAAAAGACCGGCGAACGCGACGTCACCTTCCATTTCGATGAGAAGAACAACCGCGAGCTGCCCCACATCCTCGGCCAGCTGCAGATCCTGCCGAAGCACTGGTGGGAGGGCCAAGGAACGGACGGCAAGCCGCGCGACATCAACAAGACGACGCTTGAGCCGGTGATGGGATCCGGCCCCTACAAGATCGCCGCATTTTCGGCCGGCTCGTCCATTCGCTACGAGCTCAGGGACGACTACTGGGGCAAGTCGCTGAACGTCAATGTCGGGCAGAACAATTTCGGCTCGATCAGCTATACCTTCTTCGGTGACCGGGATGTCGAGTTCGAGGCGTTTCGTTCGGGAAACAGTGATTACTGGCTTGAAAACATCGCGGCGCGCTGGGCAACCGCTTATGATTTTCCGGCAGTGAAGGACGGTCGCGTCAAGCGCGAGAGCCTACCCAATCCGCTGAGGGCCACCGGCATCATGCAGGCTCTGGTCCCGAACATGCGCCGGCCGCCCTTCAATGACGAAAAGGTGCGCGAGGCGCTGAACTATGCCCTCGACTTCGAGGAAATGAACCGCACGGTGTTCTACAACCAGTACACGCGGATCGACAGTTACTTCTGGAATACGGATCTCGCCTCGTCGGCCCTGCCGCAGGGCGCTGAATTGGCGATCCTTGACGAAGTGAAGGACAAGGTGCCGTCGGAAGTCTTCACGACACCCTACAAGAACCCGGTGGGCGGCACGCCACAGGCGGGACGCGACAACCTTCGCCAGGCGATCGCTCTGCTAAAGGAGGCCGGCTTCGAGCTCAAGGGCAATCGGATGGTCGAGGCGAAGACGGGCAAGCCCTTCTCATTCGAGATCCTGCTCAGCAGCGCCACGCTCGAGCGCGTCGCGCTTCCCTATGCCCAGAACCTGAAGAAGATCGGTATCGACGCGCGTGTGCGCACCGTCGACGCTTCGCAGTACACCAATCGCACGCGCGCTTTCGACTACGACATGACCTGGATCGTCTGGGCACAGACGCTGAGTCCCGGCAACGAACAGCTCGACTATTGGGGTTCGCGCTCCGCCGGGGAACAGGGCTCGCGAAACTACGCCGGCATTGCCGACCCGGGTGTCGATGCACTGATCAACAAGGTCATTTTCGCCAAGGATCGCGAGACGCTGGTGGCGGCGACGAAAGCGCTCGACCGCGTGCTCCTTGCCCACAATTTCGTCGTGCCGCTTTACTACAAGCGCGACATGAACATCGCCTATTGGGACAAATTTGCTCGCCCCGCCGAACTCCCGACCTATGCGATCGGCTTCCCGTCGATCTGGTGGTCGAAAAACGCTACCCCCAAATGAAGTCCTTGCACTCGGATGGCGTCTCGATTCCAAATGCAAAAAAACGAATCACTGAAACAAGCCCCGATCCGGGCCTGACAGCCGCAAGGAGACACAGGGATTGAGACACCATAGACGGCATGCCGACGCTTCGCCGGTCCGGGCCATCGCCCACACGTCGATCGAAAGGCTCGCCTGATGGGTGCCTATATTCTGCGCCGCCTCCTTCTGATGATCCCGACGATCTTCGGGATCATGGCGATCTCGTTCGCCATCGTACAGTTCGCGCCGGGCGGCCCGGTCGAGCAGGTGATTTCAGATCTCACCAATGCTGGCGGCTCCGATCGCCTGAGCGGCAGCAGCGGCGACCTGATGCAGGCCGGCGGCGACGAAGGCGGGCGCTATCGCGGTGCCCAAGGGCTTGATCCCGAATTCATCGCCAAGCTCGAGAAGCAATTCGGCTTCGACAAGCCGCCGCTTGAGCGCTTCGCGACGATGATGTGGAATTACATCCGCTTCGACTTCGGCGAGAGCTTCTTCCGCAACACCTCGGTCATCGATCTCATCAAGGAGAAGATGCCGGTCTCGATCTCGCTCGGCCTCTGGATTCTGCTGTTTTCCTACGCAATCTCCATCCCGCTGGGCATCAAGAAGGCGGTTTCCGACGGCTCGGCCTTCGACGTCTGGACCTCCGGCATCATCGTCATCGGCTATGCCGTGCCGAGCTTCCTGTTCGGCATCCTCTTGATCGTCATCTTCGCCGGCGGGTCGTTCTTCGACTGGTTCCCGCTCCGCGGCATTGTCTCCGACAATTTCTGGCAACTGCCCTGGTGGCAGAAGCCACTCGACTACATCTGGCACATGACCCTGCCGCTGATCACGCTGCTGCTTTCGGCATTTGCGACCACCACGCTGCTCACCAAGAATTCCTTCATCGACGAGATCAAGAAGCAATATGTGACGACGGCGCGGGCGAAGGGTCTCAACGATCGCCAGGTGCTCTACGGCCACGTGTTCCGTAACGCCATGCTGATCATCATCGCCGGCTTCCCGGGCGCCTTCATCTCGGCCTTCTTCACCGGGTCGCTGCTGATCGAGTACATCTTCTCGCTCGATGGCCTCGGTCGCCTCGGTTATGATTCGGTCGTCAAGCGTGACTACCCGATCGTCTTTGCAACGCTCTTCATCTTCTCGCTGATGGGTCTGCTCGTCAGCCTGCTGTCAGACCTCATCTACACCTGGGTCGATCCGCGCATCGACTTCGAGCGGAGGGACGTCTGATGGTGGACGTGACGACCTCCCCGACAAGCCGCGTGGCGGTGCCCCCGCGCGGCTGGCTGTCTCCGGTCAACCAGCGGCGCTGGCAGAATTTTAGGGCGAACCGACGCGGCTACTGGTCGCTCTGGATCTTCCTTGCGCTTTTCGGCCTCAGCCTTGTTGGCGAATTCATCGCCAACGACAGGCCCATTGTCGCCTCCTACAAGGGCGAGCTTCTCTTCCCTGTTGTCATCGATTACCCGGAGGAAAAGTTCGGCGGCTTCCTTGCCGAGACCGACTACCGCTCCGACTTCATCCGCGACGAAATCGAGGCCAATGGCTGGATGATCTGGCCGCCGGTCCGCTATTCCTATCAGACCGTCAATTCCAACATCCCACATTCGGCGCCCACCAAACCCTTCTGGCTGATGGACAAGGAGGAGCGCTGCTCCGCCTACCCGGAGGGGCTCAACGACCGCAACTGTATCGTCGGCAATCTCAACTGGCTCGGCACCGACGACCAGGCCCGCGACGTGTTTGCGCGGATGATCTACGGCTTCCGTCTCTCGGTGCTGTTCGGCCTGACGCTGACCATTGCCTCGGCGGTGATCGGCGTGACCGCGGGCGCTGTCCAGGGCTATTTCGGCGGCTGGACCGATCTCCTGATGCAACGCTTCATCGAGATCTGGTCGTCGATGCCGGTGCTTTACATCCTGTTAATCATTGCAGCGATCCTGCCGCCGGGCTTCTTCATCCTGCTCGGCATCATGCTCTTGTTTTCCTGGGTCGGCTTCGTCGGCGTCGTGCGCGCCGAGTTCCTAAGGGCGCGCAATTTCGAGTATGTGAATGCGGCGCGCGCGCTCGGCGTCGGCAACGGCACGATCATGTATCGCCACCTGCTGCCGAACGCGATGGTCGCAACGCTGACCTTCCTGCCCTTCATCCTCTCCGGCTCGATCACGACGCTGACATCGCTCGACTTCCTCGGTTTCGGCATGCCGCCGGGCTCGCCTTCGCTCGGCGAGATGATCGCGCAGGGCAAATCCAACCTGCAGGCGCCCTGGCTCGGACTGACGGCCTTCTGCGTCATGTCGCTGATGCTATCGCTGCTGATCTTCGTCGGTGAAGCAACGCGCGATGCCTTCGATCCGAGAAAGACATTCCGGTGAGCGCGACGATGACAGATCCCATCCTCTCCGTCCGCGACCTCTCGGTCGCCTTTCACCAGGGCGGCAACACCTCGATCGCCGTCGACCACATCTCCTTCGAGATCAAGCGCGGGGAAACCGTGGCGCTTGTCGGCGAATCCGGGTCCGGCAAGTCGGTTTCGGCCAATTCGATCCTGAAACTTCTGCCCTATCCTTCGGCCAGCCACCCGAGCGGCGAGATCGTCTTCAACGGCAAGGACCTGTTGAAGGCCGGCGATGCGGAGCTGCGCAACGTGCGCGGCAACGACATCACCATGATCTTCCAGGAGCCGATGACCTCGCTCAACCCGCTGCATTCGATCGAGCGGCAGATCGGCGAGATCCTCGAACTGCACCAGGGGCTCGAAGGAGCCGCTGCGCGCACCCGCATTCTCGAGCTTCTCAATCAGGTCGGTATCCGCGAGCCGGAGAAGCGCCTCAGCGCCTATCCGCACGAGCTCTCCGGTGGCCAGCGCCAGCGCGTCATGATCGCCATGGCGCTGGCCAACCGGCCCGAGCTTTTGATCGCCGACGAACCGACAACGGCGCTCGACGTCACGGTGCAGGCGCAGATCCTCGAGCTTCTGAAGACACTCAAGGACGAACACGGCATGTCGATGCTGTTCATCACCCACGACCTCGGCATCGTGCGCAAGATCGCCGACCGGGTCTGCGTGATGACCAAGGGCAAGATCGTCGAGACCGGGCCGACCGCCGAGATCTTCGCCAATCCGCAGCACGCCTATACCCGCCATCTGCTCGCCTCCGAGCCGAAGGGAAACCCACCGCCATCAGACGCGTCGAAGCCGATCGTGATGGAAGCCTCCGACATGAAGGTCTGGTTCCCGATCAAGGCCGGCTTTCTGCGCAAGGTGGTCGACCATGTGAAGGCCGTCGACGGCATCGACCTGAAGCTGCGCGCCGGCCAGACGCTCGGGGTCGTCGGCGAATCCGGTTCCGGCAAGACGACGCTCGGCCTGGCGCTGACGCGGCTCATCTCGTCGAAGGGCCGCATCGCCTTTATCGGCAAGGACATCGACCGCTACAGCTTCAACGAAATGCGGCCGCTTCGAAACCGGATGCAGATCGTTTTCCAGGACCCCTATGGCTCGCTCAGCCCGCGCATGTCGGTGGCCGATATCATCGCCGAAGGCCTGAAGATCCATGAACGTTCGCTTTCGGAGAACGATCGCGACGCCCGCGTCGCCGCCGCTCTCGAAGAGGTCGGCCTCGACCCCTCGACCCGTTGGCGCTATCCGCACGAGTTCTCCGGCGGCCAGCGGCAGCGCATTGCCATTGCGCGTGCCATGGTGCTGAAGCCGCAATTCGTCATGCTCGACGAACCAACCTCGGCGCTCGACATGAGCGTGCAGGCGCAGGTGGTCGATCTCTTGCGCGACCTGCAGAGCAAACACGATCTCGCCTATCTGTTCATCAGCCATGACCTGAAGGTCGTGCGGGCGCTTGCCAACGAGATGATCGTGATGCGCCTGGGCAAGGTGGTGGAACAGGGGCCGGCCGAGCGCATCTTCAATGCGCCGAGCGAAGATTACACGAAGGCGCTGATGGCAGCGGCCTTCAACCTCGAAGCCGTCAATCTCACCGCGATCCGCCAGTAGAGTGCCCGCAATGTCCGCAAAGAGCCCCGTCATCGTCGATCTGAAGTTCATTCCGGAGGAGGTCGAGGCGGCTCTTCGCGGCGCCTTTCCCGATCGCGAGGTGATCAATCGCGCCGACGTCGTGCACCACAACCGCGATCTCTCGGGGATCGACTATGCAGTGGTGTGGAAATCGGCGCCGGATCTCTTCGAGCGGGCGCCGGATCTCAAGGTGGTCTTCTCCGGCGGCGCCGGCGTCGATCACGTGCTGACGCTTCCCGGGCTTCCCGAGGTGCCGCTCGTGCGCTTCGTCGATCAGACGCTGACGACGCGCATGAGCGAGTGGGTCGTCATGCAATGTCTTCTGCATCTGCGCCAGCACCGCGCCTATGAGGCGCTAGCGGCGAAGCGCGAATGGCGCGATCTGACCCAGCCGGAAGCCGCAGACATCACGGTCGGCATCATGGGCATGGGCGTGCTTGGCCAGGACGCCGCCCGCAAGCTCTCCACCATGGGCTTCAAGGTCGTCGGCTGGTCGCGCAGCAAGCGAGACGTCGCAGGCATCGAGACCTTCGGCGGCAGCGAGCTCGACACGTTCCTGGCGCGCACGGATTTCCTCGTCGGTCTGCTGCCGCTGACGCCGGACACGCGCGGCATCTTCAATCTGCGCCTGTTTGCCAAGCTCAGCCGCAACGGCCCGTTCGGTGCGCCTGTTTTCATCAATGCCGGCCGTGGCGGCAGCCAGGTCGAAGCCGATATCGTTCAGGCACTCGACAATGGCGTGCTCGGCGGCGCCTCGCTCGATGTCTTCGAAGAGGAACCGCTTGCCAGCGACAGCCGCTTCTGGACCATGCCGAACGTGTATGTCACACCGCATGTGGCGGCATCCTCCGACGTCAAGGCGTTGTTCCGCCATGTCGAGCAGCAGATCGCCCGCTTCGAAAGCGGTCAATCGCTCGAACACGTGGTCGACAAAGTAGCCGGCTATTGATTTAGCGGAAGCGAGGTGCGGCGGAATCAACCCGCCTGCACGTGGCTTGCTTCAGGGCCGTCGATAGCCGGTCGGCTGGTCGTAGAGCCAGCCAATGCGAGCGATCGCCTCTTCCAATCCTTCATGCGCGACCGACATGGTGTGGCCGTTGGCATGGACCAGCGTGCGTTCGTCTTCCATGATCGCGACATGGCCCTTCCAGAACACGAGATCGCCGCGCCGCAACTCTTCACGAGAGATCGGCATCCCGAGTCGAGCCGCCTGCATGTCGGAATCGCGCTCGACTACACGGCCTGCCATCAACATCGACGTCTGGACGAGGCCTGAGCAATCGATGCCGAAGCCGGAGCGGCCGCCCCACAGATAGGGCGTCTCCAGGAAGCGGGTGGCGACGGCGACGTAGTCGGCGCTGACGGCGTGGCCAACGGGCGCACAATGATTGGCGACGATCGCGCGGCCGCCCTCAAGCAGGAAGTAGCGCGTGCCACGCGTTTCCGCCTCGCCGATGACCGCGACACGGCTTCCCATCGAGAGAGCGAGGGCATGCGGAAACTTGAGGTCGGCACCGTTGTAGACGAATGTGCGCGGCACGGTGACGATATGGGTCGGAACGGTCGTCTGCCGCAGAAGAGCCGTCTCCGGCAGATAGCCGACATAGCCGTCGAGATCGGCTTTGACCCAGGCCCAGCCCTCGGCCGTATCAAGCACCCGCACGCCCTCGCCATAGAGCACCTCGGTGTCCGTGCCGCAGGCGGCGTCCGGGCGGGCACGGAGCGGCGCGACCGGCACGGCGAGCGTCGCCACCTCTCCCTCGACATAACGCTCCGCCTCGACCTGGCCGCGAAGCGCGATTTCGGCGAGATCGCTGCGATAGGCGTTGAGACGACGGTCCGGCAGTTGCGACATGGCTGAGACTCACAAGGTCAATTTGCGACCATGAAGAATGATCAGATCGCCGAGTTTTTCAAGGTAAAGCGCACCTTCGACGGTGCGCTTGATGATCACGTTGCGCCGGTCGATATCGTCACGCACCCGGTCCACGAGACCAAGAGCGCCCATGGTATCGAGCGCGCGGGTGATGACCGGCTTGGTAACGCCAAGCGTCGCCGCCAGTCCGCGCACCGTGTGGGGCGGTGGCACGAGGTAGATGTGCAGAAGGATCGCCAGCTGCCGCAGGGTCAGGTCGCGGCTGTCGACGCGCACCTGGGCGAGCGACACCGTATGCCAAAGCCCGAGGGCCTGGGAGGGCGTAAGCTCGATCGGCAATGGCGGCTCCTGCGCAAGAAACTGATCCGCCACGATAGCGGCGGATCGTTACGCAAGCGTTTCTTTCTTGCCAATCGTTCCGATAGGCTATTTTGCCATCTTCTGGACGTGATGGTAGAGCGCCCGGATCGCCTGCGCCTCGCCGCCAACCGGCGAATGCGGCCGCTCGGACTGTGCCCATCCGAAGATGTCGAAATGCACCCAGCTCTTGGTGTTGGTGACGAAACGCCGGAGGAAGAGCGCTGCAGTGATTGAACCGGCCATACCACCCGCCGGCGCATTGGTGAGATCTGCGATCCGTGCCGAGACATCCTTGTCGTAGCCATTGTAAAGCGGCATGCGCCACATCGGATCGTCGACCTCGAGGCTTGCTTCCGAGAGATCATGGGCAAGGTCGGCGTCGTCGGTAAAGAAGGGCGGTAGATCCGGGCCGAGCGCGACGCGAGCGGCACCGGTGAGCGTCGCCATGTCGACCAAAAGATCAGTCTTCTCCTCGTCGGCATAGGCGAGCGCATCGGCCAAGATCAGCCGGCCCTCGGCATCGGTGTTGTCGATCTGAACTGTCAGCCCCTTGCGGCTGCGATAGATGTCACCGGGGCGGAAGGCATTGGCGGAGATCGAGTTCTCAACAACCGGCACGATGACGCGCAGATCGACCTTGAGTTTGGCGTCCATGATCATCAACGCGAGGCCGAGGACATTGGCGGCACCGCCCATGTCCTTCTTCATCAAGAGCATCGAGGCGGCCGGCTTGATGTCGAGACCGCCGGTGTCGAAGCAGACGCCCTTGCCGACCAGCGTTACCTTCTTGTGGCCCTTCTTGCCCCAGCGCAGCTCAAGCAGGCGCGGAGCTTCGGCGCTGGCGCGTCCAACGGTATGGACCAGAGGGAAATTCTGCGTCAGCAGCGCTTCGCCCGATATCACCGAGACATCGGCCTTGTAGTGGGCGGCAAGCGCGCGGAATGCCGCTTCGAGCGCCTCGGGACCCATGTCGTTGGTTGGCGTGTTGATCAGGTCGCGCGCAAGGAAGACGCCGGCGAGCTGCCGCTTGATATCGGTCGCATCGGCGTCGGCGGGGATCAGCAGTGTCGGCGGCTCGCCCTTGGTGGATTTGTAGCGCTCGAAGCGATAGGAACCGAGGCCATAGCCGAGCGCCAGCCGGTTGGCGGTGAGCGGCGCGGTTTCGATGTGCCACTTGCCTGCCGGCAGTGCTCGCGCAAGCTTGCCGGCCAGAAACGGCGCTTCCGACGGGTTGCTGCCGAGACCGAAGAGCGCACCGCCGAGATGGCCGTCTGAGGACGGGATCAACAGCACCGCGCCGGATTCGGCCGTGAAGCCAGCCTTGCGCGCCCAGTCCAAAGCGATCGGATCGATCGTCCCCGTCTCGATATGCGCCGGCGTGACCGCGAAGATCGGCAGGGTCTTGCCGGCGCTGGTGTTGAACGGCGACGGCCGCTCGATGAACTGATAGGGAGCCATGAAAGTCCTCGGCTGACAGAGATGGAATCGCGCCATTAACGCTCCGTTAGGGTTAACAGATTATTGCTGGAGTGAAAGTTGCGCCGGTGTTGTCTGAAGTTCAGGTGCGCGAATGCATGCTGGGGACACTCATGGCCAAACGCACGACTTCACCGTTGAAAGTCGCTCACTTCTTCCAGGGCGCGGCGATTGCGCTGGTGGCGCTCTCGCTCGCAGGCTGCGCCAATCAGCCGAAGAAGGAGCTGACCACGGGCTCGATTTCGAGAACGTCGACGCCGGTTCAGTCGATGACCGCGACCGAGCTTTCGGCGGCGGCCGAAAGCGTTGGCCAGGCCTATGAAAAGAACCCCAAGGATCGCGAAGCCGGGCTCAACTACGCCAACCTCCTGCGTATGACCGGCCGCAACGAGCAGGCCCTCGCGGTCATGCAGCAGGTCGCGATCAACAATCCGTCGGACCGGGAAGTGCTCGGCGCCTATGGCAAGGCGCAGGCCGCGGCCGGCCAGCTCGATCAGGCGCTGGCGACGATCAGCCGCGCCCAGACCCCGGACCGTCCGGACTGGAAGCTGAAATCGGCCGAGGGCGCAATCCTCGACCAACTCGGACGCCCGCAGGAGGCGCGCACGCGCTACCGCGAAGCGCTCGAACTCAAGCCGAACGAACCGTCGGTGCTCTCCAATCTCGGCATGTCCTATCTTCTGACCAAGGATCTCCGCACCGCCGAAACCTATCTCAAATCGGCGGCGGCCCAGCCCGGTGCTGACAGCAGCGTTCGCCAGAACCTGGCGCTGGCCGTCGGGCTTCAGGGCCGCTTTCAGGAGGCCGAGACCATCGCCCGGCAGGAGCTTTCCAGCGAGCAGGCGGAAGCGAACGTCGCCTATCTGCGCTCGATGCTCTCCCAGCAGGGAGCGTGGAAGCAGTTGGCCAAGGCTGACGAAGCGAAGACCAACTGAGCACCTTGCAGGCGAGGCACGGTCAGGCGGCTCTCCCCTCCTCCGGTGTATTTCACCTCAGAAACGCATGCGTTTAAGCGCGCATCAGTCCGCGCGACGTCGTAAGCCGACACTGTCCTAAGCAGTGGGCGTAACGGACGACGATTTTCAGTTACACTCCGAAATTCGCTGGAGCATCCCGCGTCGAGCGGAATCGCTGGAAGCGAAAAAGATGCTCTGGAATCAAGGTTCCAGAGCGTCGTTCGTGCGTTCGTCTGAACGCAGGGTGGTCTAGAACTTGTCGGCCACCTGAATGCCGGCGGGTCCAAGGATGACGGCAACCAGCACGGGCAGAAAGAAGAGGATCATCGGCACCGTCAGCTTCGGCGGCAGCGCCGCCGCTTTCTTCTCCGCCGCGTTCATGCGCTGATCACGGCTTTCCTGCGCAAGGACGCGCAAGGCCTGGGCGATCGGGGTGCCGTAGCGGTCCGCCTGGATGAGTGCCTGGACCACCGACCTGACCTCTTCGAGGCCGGTGCGAAGACCGAGGTTTTCAAGTGCTGCGCGACGCTCGGGCAGGAAGGAAAGTTCTGCCGTCGTCAGCACGAGTTCTTCCGCCAATGGCTGCGACTGGGCTGCGATTTCGTCGGCGACACGCCGCATGGCAAGTTCCATCGACACACCCGATTCGACACAGATCAAGAGAAGGTCGAGTGCATCCGGCCAGGCGCGACGAATGGAAGCCTGACGCTTGGAGACGGCATTGGCGACGATAATGTTCGGCGCGTAGAAGCCCAGATAGGCGAAACCGATCGCAAAGAAGAGACGTACCATCAGCGGTTTCTCGGCAAAGTTGCCGAGCCCGAAGATGTAGACGAGGGCGACGAGCAGAAACAGGAAGGGCAGGCAGAAACGCGCAAACAGGAAGGTATTGAGGGCATTCTGTGAGCGAAAGCCGGCCATTTTCAAACGGTTGACCGTCTTGTCATCCACGAGCGCCGTGCGCAGATTGAGCCGTTCGACGATCTGGCGAATGGAGGCGTTGTTTTGGCCACGCAGGCTCGCCCTGCCGCCCTGCATATCAGCAAGCCGCGCCCGTTCGCGTGCTCGGATTTGTTCCCGCTCGCTCGCAACCGACTTCATCCGCTTTCCGAGGTCGCCCCGTTCGAAGAACGGCACGATCAGCGAATAAAAAGTCGCGAGCACGGCGAGCGAAACCAGAACGGCCAGGACAACGTTCGGATCGGTCAGTGTCTTGATCAGGCCCGTGCTCATCGATGCCCCCTCAGATATCGAAATTGATCATGTTGCGCATCACCATGATGCCTACGCTCATCCAGAAGAGGCCGAGACCGATAATCAAGTGGCCGCGCGGGTCGGTGAACAGGACCATCATGTATGCGGGTGACGTCAGATAAACCAGCAAAGCAACGATGAACGGCAGGGCACCAATGATGCACGCCGACGCCTTGGCCTCCATCGACATCGCGCTGACCTTCGCCCTCATCTTCCTACGTTCGCGCAGAACCTTCGACAGGTTGCCGAGGGCTTCGGAAAGGTTGCCGCCCGCCTGCGCCTGAATGGCGATCACGATCGCGAAGAAGTTCACCTCCGGCAAGGGAATGCTATTGATCATGCGGGCACAGGCATCAGTGACGCTCAACCCGACCTGCTGTGATTCCACCACGCGGCGAAACTCCGTCTTCACCGGCTCCTGCGCGTCGGCGGCAATGAGGCGGAGCGCGTCATTGAGAGGAAGGCCCGATTTGATCGAGCGGACCATGGTCTCGAGAGCGTTCGGAAACTCCTCCAGGAACTTCTTGCAGCGTCGCTTGATCAGGAAGCCGACAAACCAACGGGGTAGGCCAAGGCCGGCGATCACTGCTATGCCGAGGCCTATAGCGGGCCCGGCTCCCATGATCAGGGCGACGAGAAAGGCGAAGGCGCCGAAAAGCGCGCTGAACAGATAGAAGCGCCCCAAGGAAACTGAGAGGTCCGCCTGGGTCAGTCGCACCTTCATCGAAGGGGAAGACTTGGCCGAGCGCTCCTGTTGCTTCTTCTCGAGTTCCTTCAGCGAATCCTGCACGGACTTGCGCCGCTTCGACAGTTCGCTCACGCGGTCCCGCGCGGCCTTCACCTTGGCGCGGTCCGTTTCAGCCGCGCTGACCTTACGCACGCGGCCTTCCGCCTTCTTTTCGCTTTCGATACGCGAGAACAAAAGGCCGTAGGCGAGCGCCGCCGCCGATATTGCGACAAGGGCGGCCAGCGCCAGAACGGTGATGTCTATGCCGAACATCGCAGCTCCTAGTTCTTGTCCATCGCGTCAAGGGTGGCGGCCAAACGCTTATCCTCGTTGAAGTAGCGGGCGCGATCCCAGAAATGCGGCCGGCCGATTCCGGTCGACGTGTGGCGGCCAATGATACGTCCGCCGGCGTCCTCGCCATCGATCTCGTAGCGCATCAGGTCCTGCGTGATGATCACGTCACCTTCCATGCCGACCACTTCGGTTATGTGGGTAATGCGCCGGGAGCCGTCGCGCAAACGCGATGCCTGGATGATCACATCAACCGATCCGGCAATGATCTCGCGCACGGTTTTGGCTGGCAGGCTGTAGCCACCCAAGGCGATCATCGATTCCATACGGCTCAAGCATTCGCGCGGCGTGTTGGCATGGATCGTTCCCATCGAGCCGTCATGGCCGGTGTTCATCGCCTGAAGCAGGTCGAAAACCTCTGGTCCGCGCACTTCGCCGACGATGATGCGTTCGGGGCGCATGCGCAGGCAGTTCTTGATGAGGTCGCGCATGGTGATCTCACCTTCGCCTTCGATGTTCGGCGGGCGCGTTTCCAGGCGCACGACATGCGGCTGCTGCAGCTGCAGCTCGGCCGTGTCCTCGCAGGTAATGACCCGTTCGTCGGCGTCGATGTAGCGCGTGAGGCAGTTGAGAAGTGTCGTCTTGCCCGAGCCGGTGCCACCGGAGATGACAATGTTGCAGCGGACGCGGCCGATGATCTGCAGAAGGACGGCACCCTCCGCCGTTACCGAACCGAAGCGCACGAGCTGCTCCAGCGTCAGCTTGTCCTTCTTGAACTTGCGGATGGTCAGCGCCGTGCCGTCGATGGCGAGCGGCGGGGCAATGACGTTGACACGGGATCCGTCTGGCAGGCGGGCGTCGCAGATTGGGCTCGATTCATCGACGCGACGGCCGACCTGGCCGACGATGCGCTGGCAGATCGACAGCAGCTGCGCGTTGTCGCGAAACCGGATTTCCGATTCCTGCACCTTGCCGCCGACTTCGATGAAGGTCTGACCGGCGCCATTAACCATGATGTCGGCGATGTCGTCGCGGGCAAGCAGCGGTTCGAGCGGACCATACCCCAGCACGTCGTTGCATATGTCGTCGAGCAGCTCTTCCTGCTCGGAGATCGACATCGCGAAATTCTTGATCGTGATGATGTCGTTGACGATGTCGCGGATTTCCTCGCGCGCGCTCTCGGTGTCGAGCTTGGCGAGCTGCGACAGGTCGATCGTGTCGATCAGCGCCGAAAATACCTGCGACTTCGTATCGTAATAGTCTTCCGTTCGCGCTGTGCGACGTCGGGTCGTCGATGGGGCGGCCGGCTGGATCTTCGGGATCGCGGACGTCGTTTCGCCGAGAACCGGAACCGCGGACCGCTCGGTCGCCATCGGTTGCGCAGCAACCACGGGCGGCGGAACGGCGGGACCCGGGGTGCCGCTTTTGCCGAAGCCTTCGTTTCCGCGTTTGCCAAACATTTGCGTGATCCTATGTCCAGTCTATTTCCTGCCGAGCGCGGCAAGCACCTTTCCAAGTCCGCCGCGCCGAGCCTTCTTCATCGTTACCCGGCCGGTCAAAAGATGCGCGAGCTGTGAGAACGTTTCAGCCGCCGGCGCCTTCTTGTCGATTTCCGCTATCATCCGTCCGCTGTTCGAAGCGTTGCCAAATAGGGCCGCGTCAAAGGGAATGATGGCCGCCGCTTCGGTTTCCAGCGAATCGCAGAACTCGCTCGCCGTAATCTCCGGACGCTTCGGCATCCCGACCTGGTTCAGAACCAAGTGGGGCGGTTTGTCGTTTGGACGCAGCTTCTTCATTGCATCGAGCAGGTTCTTGGTATTGCGCAGGCTGGCGAGATCGGGGATCGCGGTAATCACCACTTCGTCGGCTTCTCCGAGCACGGCGCGGGTCCAGTCCGTCCACAGATGCGGAAGATCGAGTACGGAAACGGGGGCGCTGCGCTGCAGGATCTCCAGGATCGGGTGGAACGCACCGGTCTCAAAATCATAGGCGCGGTCCAGCATGGAGGGGGCGGCCAACAGCGACAGGTGGTCGGAGCATTTGGTCAGCAGCCGGTCAAGGAACACCTCGTCCAGGCGCTCTGGCGCAAACACCGCTTCGGCAATGCCCTGCGGCGGATCCTGGTCGAAATCGATGTTGGCCGTGCCATAGGGAAGGTCGAGATCGGCGAGAATGGTCTCGGTCGAGAAGAGGCTGGAGATGCCCCAGGCGCAATTGTGCGCGATCACCGACGAACCGCAACCGCCCTTTGCACCGATGAAGGCGATGCTTCGGCCCAGGGGCTCGGCATCCGGGTCGACGAAGATCGCCGAAACGGCGGTGAGAATGTCCGGCATAGACACCGGTGCGACCATGTATTCCGAAATGCCGTTGCGGATGAGCTCGCGATAGAGCCCGATATCATTGTGTTTGCCGACGAGAATCACCTTGGTGCTCGGGTCGCAGACCTCTGCAAGCGGCGTAAGCTCGGCCAGTAGCGACCGTGGTTCGGTCGATGTTTCAAGGATGATGAGATTGGGGGTAGACACGGTCGCGAACATGTTTGCGGCCGCGTCGATGCTGCCGCTGTTGATGCGCAAGCTGACCTTGGCCATGCGCCGGTCCCGCCCGCAACGCTCCATCAGCTGCTGCATTGCATTGGTTTCGCAGAATGCGTGGATCGAGATCCGCGGTAGCGGGCGGACTTGCTCCAGATCGCCCGTGCGCACTTGGTCGAAGAAAGGCTCGTCCCCCTCGCCGCCGGTGCCGATCTTATAATCGATCGTGTTCATTTCTTCATCCCGCCGCTATCAGTTGAAGATGACGACCGGGCCGTCGCTCTTGTCGGTTCCACGCCAGTCCTTGATCACCTGGCCACGCTGTTCCGCGTCGATCGGCGACGTCTGGCGCGGGCCGAGCAGGTCTGTCGGATTGGCGATCTGGGCGGCCAGGTTCGATTGCGAGGCGCAACCGAAATTGTAATAGTTCTTGTTTTCCAGTGTGTTGAGGTTCAGATCTTCCGGCCAGGTGCCGCAAGGCGCGGTCTGGGCGGTAATCGCAACGTAGCTCAAGCGGATCGGTGCCGCGTCTCCATAAGGTCCGGCGTCGTAGCTCGTTTCGAGCAGACGTTTGGCGGGAATGCCCGCAGCAACCAGGACGCCGCGGATTTCCCTGCGCATCGCTTGCGCAGCATGGCTGTTGGCCGCGCCGCGCGGCATCATGATCTGCACGACGCCGCTTGCCGAATTGCGATAGTCGGAAGCGAACCCGGCGATAACATCGCGCGTGCCCTGGGTCAGGCGACGGTCGCCCGATGCGATCGGGATGTCGATGGCGCGTTCGCCTTCGGCGAGCACGATCGGATGTCTCGTGCGATAGTCGTCCGGAATCGAGCCAGTAGCGAGATTGTCCTTTGTCCCGCAGCTCGCAAGAAAGATACCAGCGATGGCCAGCATGGCCACGCGGCTCGTGCATCGCATGAAGGCGCTGGATGTGCTCAGGGGCATGGCAGTCGGCCTTTCAGAATTCTGGTGGGAACCGGTTCGAAGCGTCATGACCCGACCTATTTGTAGATGAAGCCGACATTGCCGTGGTAACGCCCTGCCGGAGCGGCCGCCTCCGGCCGCCCGTAGATGCGGTTCACGCGGCCAAGGAAGTAGCTGTCGAGATCATTGGCCGGATTGAAATTGTCGTCAGGCCGGGAGATCGCGCTTCTGGCGACAGGACGGACAAGATAGGGCGTCGCGATGATGACGAGCTCGGTTTCGTTGCGCACGAAATCCTTGCTGCGGAAGAGCGTTCCGAGGATCGGGATCTTCGAAGCACCCGGCAGGCCGGACATCGCCTGGCGAATATTGTCCTGAACCAGGCCGGCGATCACGATCGAGCCGCCGGAAGGCAACTCGACGCTGGTCGAAGCTTCGCGCCTGCGGATGCCGAGAAAGGTATTGCCAGGAATCTTGCTCGTGCCGTTGCCAGTGACGACGGATCCCTCATAGGTGGGCTCAGAGACATTCGTCTCGATCTGCAGGCTGATGCGTCCCGGTCCCAGGACAACAGGCTTGAAGTTCAGGCGGATGCCGTATTCGACGTCGTTGACTTCGCGCGTGACCCTGTTTTCGCCGGTCTGATCGTCGGTCGTGACTTCCTGGGTTCCCGACAGGCGAAACTGACCGCCGACATAGAACTTCGCCTCCTGACCAGAAATCGCCGTCAGGCTTGGCTCGGCCAGTGTCCGCATCACACCCGCCTGCTCCATCGCGTTGATGTAGCTGGAGATCATCGTGCCGCCGACAGACTTGTTGATCACGGCGTTGACACCAACGCCGATCGCATCCCCGAGGTTGGCCGGATTGCGGAAACCGATGCCGCTTTCGCCGTCGCTAACACGGCCGTTGAAACCGAGCTGCTTCAGCACCTGGCGGCTGACTTCGGCCACCGTGACCTTGAGGTTGACCTGGTCATCGCCGTCGATCGTCAGGAGGTTGACGATCTGCGAAACCTGGCGATCTTCAGCGAAGATGTCGGCATCGCCATTGTTGCCCTGGGCGGTGATGTTGCGCGTGGTCGCCTCGCCGCCCTGGAGGAAGGCCTTCGCAAGGTCTACGGCACGGGTGGAATCGAGCGGCGTTCGCACGGTTCCGGTCAAGACGATGTTGTCCGAAATGATCTCGACATTGATGTCGGCGTCCGGAATGAAGCGACGCAGATTGGACTGGAGATTGGCGATATCGCGCTCGACTTCGATGTCGAGGCTGACGATCTCCTCGCCATTGGGGCCGAAGACGAAGATGTTGGTCTGGCCGACGGATTTGCCGAAGAGATAGATACGCCGTGAGGTGCGCGTCACTGCGTCCGCCAGCGACGGGTCCGCCACGAGAATGTCGTGCGCGTCCGCCGGCAGGTCGACGACCACGGCCTTGTTTAAGCCGAGACTGACCTTCTTCTTGACGCCTGGGCCGCTTTCAACGATCCGCACGACGGAGGAAGCAGCGGCGAGTGCGACCGTCGGCGCCGGCAGATACATGCCGGTAAACGCCAGGCAGAATGATAGGCCGGCTGCGACAGACGCCCGAAATGTGTTTCCGCTCCGTTTCACCTTATGCCCCATTCTAGCCTGGTTACTGCTGTGTCTGGCCGAGGGCGCCATCGCTCTTGACGATGGACCCGGATTTGATGACCTGAATGCTCGGCTGACCGTCGCCGCTCAATAGATAGTCTGCGGCGTCGGTGTCGGATTCCTGTGCATCGGCGACGCTTCGGAGCGCCAATGAAATGCGCTCGGCCATCTGCTGCGCCACTGTCATTACTTTCGACTGGTCGGGCGTCAGCTCCAGCGTGGCCGTGGTTCCGACCACGGCCTTGGTGCCGTCTTCCTTCTCCTCGACCTGCTGGTCGATCGCCAGAACACGCACGTTGCTGAGCACGGTTTCGGTCAGGTAGAGTTCGCCATCGCCCTTGCGGACCATGATGACGTCGACACGGTCATTCGGAAGGATGAAGCCGCCGGCACCGGTAGCGACGGTGATTTCCGTCGCGACGGCGCGTTTGCCCGCCGGCAACAGCGACGACATGATGCGGTTGGACGAGTCTGCGACCTTTTCGTGACGGACCGGCTCGCCGTTGAAGATCGGCAAGCGAACGACGGCTCCGGTGAGGTCGTCGATTGCCGACGGTTGACTTTCGTCGGTGATCAGGCCGTCAACCAAACCGTCCTTCGGCCAGGCCATCCACTGGATGGAATCGCCGGCCAGGCGCGATCCGACAGGCAGGCTCTTGCTGGCAACCAGGACGTTGACGGTCGGCGCCCGCTCGATCAGAGGCTCGGCGGCCAACGGCGCAGGTGCGCGCGTCAGTTTCATCGCCAATAGACCAGCCATTGCAGCCGACAGAACGGCCACCGCCAGTATTATGATGCGAACCGGTTTCATGATCGTTTCCGAGCCCCGAAGAATTGCCAGGGTCAGATTGATCAGGAATTGGTGTAATTATAGTTAACGGATTACTTATGAGGAGAGTTAACGAAAGGTGATGCCCCGCGCTTGAGCCTTAAGAAAGGCGCGCAAAGACCGCCTCCATAAGCGGCGAAGCCGGATAGGCAACAAAGCCACCGAGCGCGATTGCCACGCCGTACGGAATTTTCTTGGCCGTCAGCAAGAGCTGCGGAACGGGGATGCCACTCGCCAGTATCGTGTTTTCCTGCCGGCGCAACATCAGGATGGCAAGCGTCAACAAACCTCCAAAAATGGAAACGTAGAGCAGAAAAGCGGTCAACGACGGGGTGAATCCGAACCAGATGGCGCTGGCTGTCAGGAGCTTGGCGTCGCCGCCGCCCATCACGTTTGCAGCAAACAGGCCGAAGCACACGGCAAAGACAACCAAGGCCGCGGCCACATGCTGGCCGATCTCCCCGAGATCGAGTCCCGCCAGCAGCGCCACGACAAAAAAGCTGCCCAGAAGCACTACCGAAACGCGATTGGGAATCGTCATGGTCAGCAGGTCTGAAAAGGCTGCAAACGCCAGGCAAAAGGGAAAAACCACCAAAATAGCAGCCTCAGTCATGGTTCCTGCCTCCAAGATGAGCGCACGCAATCTCCGATTCCCCGTGGGGCTCCAGATAGAAATGGAGCCGCTTTTGCAGCGGCTCCATTTGTTCCTTGCAAGACCGGTTCATTAGATCTTGCCGCTCGTCGCAATACTCGATCCGATTGCATTGAGCGCGGAATCGAGCGTATTGCCAATCGTGGTTGCGCCGGCAATCAGGGCCGCGGAAACGAGCACCGCGATCAGACCATACTCGATGGCGGTCGCACCACTGTCATCCCGCTTCAGGCGACGGAAAATCTTCGCCATGCGAATCTCGCCTCGCTTGAACCGGTCAGACCGATTAGAGCTTACCAGTCGTGCTATCCGTGAGCTTTCCGCCCAGGCCGTCGAACGTGGTGTTGAGCGCGTCGCCCAGGGTGCTTGCGCCAGCAATGAGGGCAACCGAGATGAGGGCGGCGATCAGGCCGTACTCGATAGCGGTCGCGCCGGACTCGTCCTTCATCAGACGGGCAAAAATCTTCTTCATGATGATTCTCCTACTTCGCGTTTGTTGTTCAGCACTTCCGCCAACTGTTGCCGTTGATCGGATGGCCTCAAACTAGTCCTGGCGCATTTCCATCGACTTAAAGAAGGCGGTTACCGACAGGTTAACGACGCATCCCTGATTTTTGGGTAAACGAACAGAAAACGGCGCGGGGCCTATCCGGTCTCGAAATCATGGATTTAACGGTTCATTCACCAAGACGGGTGAGTATGGCGTGAACCCACCTCAAGGACCCGCCATGACCATGCCATTCGCGACCGGCCGAGCCGCCCTGTTTGCTTTCGTGATCGCATCGCTCGCCCCGGTGGTCGCCGCTGGCGCAGAGAACGACATGATGCGCGTCTATATGGATCACGCGCGCGTGCTCAAACTCGATCGCCCGGTCAGCAAGGTCATCATCGGCAATGCCGAAGTGGCAGACGCCACGGTTGCCGACGCCCGAACCATCGTCATCACCGGCCGCAATTTTGGCACGACCAATCTGGTCATCCTCGACCAGGATGGAAACGCCATTGTCGATGAGCGGATTCTGGTGTCGATCGATGAAGGCAACACCGTGCGCGTCTACAAACAGACGTCGCGCACCGTGCTCTCCTGTACGCCAAATTGTGAACGACACGCGGAACGTAAAACCACAGGTAGCACCAACTGAATTTTATGGGTTTCGACCCGCGATTCGTTAAAATGCACATGATTTGCGGGAACGAAATATCAACGGTTGCTCCATAATCTTCCGCCCGTCTGGCGTAACATGATGGGACGGCACAATGAGCAGCGAGCAGGCAATCGAACGTGCGAGCGGGCCTGATATCAGGCGAAAAGGCATTCTGCGCCGCTTCATCCGCAACCGCAAAGGCACGACGAGCATCGAGTTCGCCATCCTCGCGCTGCCCTTCTTCGTGGTGATTTTCGCCTCACTCGAAACCTTTGCCGCCTTCTACGGCGACCAGCTCCTGGCGAACGCAACGGAGACGATGGCGCGCAAGGTCCGTACCGGCCAGATTACCTTCCAGCGGGGGAAGGCCACGGATATGACTCAGGCGCAGTTTCGCCAGGCCTTCTGCAATGAAATCTCAGTCCTGATGAAATGCTCCGCCACCGAAGCAAACCAGCCCTCGCAGTTCTACCTGGATGTCCGGGCGGTCTCGGATCTCAGCACGTTTCCTGTGAACATCCCGCGCAAGGCCGGCTCGACCGATATTGATACGGGCGACTTCAAGTTTGCCCCCGGCGGTCCGGGTACCTTCAACGTGGTGCGTGCCTACTATCGGTGGAGCGTGATCACCGACCTCGTCAGGCCGTTCGTCACCAACTTGCGGCCCGCCGGCGCGAGCATGCCGAAGGACTATCTCATGGTGGCAACCGCCACCTTCCGAAACGAGAGCGAGTGAGGTTTGCCGTGAAGCAGATTGCGAAGCAAAAGATCCTGCGCCTTCGGGCGGTTTCTGCCATGTTTCACGCGCTGCGGCGGGACAAACGCGGCGTCGGAGCCGTTGAATTCGCGATCGTCGCACCCTTGCTGATCATAACCTATCTCGGTGCGTTCGAGCTTTCGGTCGGTTTTACGGTCGCAGGCAAGACGGCCCGCGCCGCAAGCGCCGTCGCCGACATCATCGCACAGCAATCGGAAGTCAACAAAGCCTTCCTCGCCAAGGTGCCGAATATCGCAAAGAGTATTCTCGAACCCTATGGGAACGCGAACTACACACTGAAGATCACCGGTATCGAGGTCTCAAGCACCAATGAGGGGACCGTCATTTGGTCGCACGATCAGGCCGGCGGGGTTCCCTACAGCGTGAATTCGAAGGTCACCCTGCCCGGCCAATTCACGGCCAACAAGTCCTTTGTCATTCGCACGGAGCTGACCGTGCCGCACGAGTTGCTGCTCTACGCTCCGAGCCTTCAGGCCACTGCGAAGACGATAGACCTCTCCAAGACGGCCTACTTCCACTCGCGTCTCGCCCAAACTATAAAATGCACTGATTGCTGATCGGGCACTGATCCGGCGCAATTGCATTGCGCCGTGCGCAGCGCTATCCCTTCGGGATTGTGCGTGGCGCGCGCCTCCGGCGTCGTCGCGTTCTTCCAGAAGCTTTCGGAGCGCGATGCGAGCGCTTCCGCTGTCAGGTGCATCATGGCGCGTGCGTTTCTATTCGTTCTCGATTCCTTCGGCTTAGGCGGCGCGCCGGATGCCGAAGCCTACGGTGACCTGGGCGCCAACACGCTCGGACACATCGCGGAGTTCTGCGCCGCCGGCGCCGCAGATCGGGTTGGTTTGCGAGAAGGGCCGCTCAATCTGCCGAACATGTCCGCCCTTGGCCTTGTTCACGCAGCAAAGCTCGCCAACGGCACGATTCCCAAGGGCATGCCGGTGCCCAATCGGGTCTATGGTGCCTTTGGCGCCGCCAGCGAAGTCTCGCGCGGCAAGGACACGCCCTCCGGGCACTGGGAAATCGGCGGCACGCCGGTCATGTTCGATTGGGGTTACTTTTCGGCTGAAGGCGATGCCTTTCCGCCCGAGCTCGTCGAAACCATCTGCCGCGAAGGCAACATTCCCGGCATCCTCGGCAATTGCCATGCTTCCGGCACCGACATCATCGCCCGCCACGGCGAGGAGCACATGCGCAGCGGCAAGCCGATCTGCTACACCTCTTCGGACTCGGTCTTCCAGATCGCGGCGCATGAGCAGAGCTTCGGGCTCGATCGCCTGCTTGAGCTTTGCCAGACGGTCCGCCGCCTGGTCGACGACTACAATATCGGCCGCGTGATCGCCCGCCCCTTCGTCGGCACCAGCCCGCAGACTTTCACCCGGACCGGCAATCGCCGTGACTATTCCGTGCTGCCGCCGGAGCCGACGATCCTCGACCGGCTGACGGAAGCGGGGCGCACGGTTCACGCGATCGGCAAGATCGGCGACATCTTCGCCCACCAGGGGGTGACGAAGCTGACGAAGGCCGACGGCAATATGGCGCTCTTCGACGCAAGTCTCGCGGCCATCGACGAGGCCGAAGACGGCAGCCTGGTCTTCACCAATTTCGTCGATTTCGACATGCTCTACGGCCATCGCCGCGACGTCGCCGGTTACGCGGCAGCACTCGAAGCCTTCGATGCGCGCCTGCCGGATCTCGACCGCCGCCTGCAGCCCACCGACATCGTCATCCTCACGGCCGATCACGGCTGCGACCCGACTTGGCGCGGCACCGACCATACGCGCGAGCGGGTGCCGGTGCTGATGTTCGGACCGTCGCTGCGCAGCCGCTCGCTCGGCGTCGCCAACACCTTCGCGCATATCGGCGAATCCGTCGCCAAACATCTCGGCATCGCGCCGGGCCATCATGGGAGAAGCCTCATTTGACCGCGCATCTGAAGAAGGCGGAGCTGCATTGCCACATCGAAGGCGCGACGCCGCCTGAGCTGGCTTTAGCTCAGGCCGAGAAGTATGGCATCGACACCAGCGCGATCATCCGTGACAGGGCCTATGTCTGGGAAGACTTCACCAGCTTCGTGAAATGCTACGACGCCATCGCCTCGCTGTTTCGGACCGAGGAAGACTACGCACTGCTCGCCGAAGCCTATCTGACGGAGCTTGCCGAAGCCGGCACAATCTACAGTGAAATCATCGTTTCGCCCGACCACGGCAACACGATCGGCCTGGGCGCGAAGGCTTACCTTGAGGGCCTTGCCGCCGGCATGGAAGCCGCAAGGCAGAAGACCGGGATCGAATCGCGCATGCTGATCACAGGCATTCGCCATCTCGGCCCGGAGTCCGTAATCAAGACCGCAGAATTCGCGGCCAGGCGGGAGCATGCGCTCGTCACCGGCTTCAACCTCGCTGGCGAAGAACGCATGCACAACGTGGCCGATTTTGCCCGCGCCTTCGACATTGTACGGGACGCAGGCCTTGGCCTGACGATCCATGCGGGCGAGCTCTCCGGCGCCTTTAGTGTGCGCGACGCGCTTGACCACGTGCACCCCTCGCGCATTAGCCATGGCGTTCGGGCGATCGAAGACATGGATCTGGTGCGGCGCCTTGCCGATGCCGGAGTCGTGCTCGAAGTCTGCCCCGGCTCCAACATCTCGCTGCAGGTCTTCCCGGACTTCGCCTCGCACCCATTGCGGGCACTTTACGAGGCAGGCGTGCGCGTCACGCTCAATTCCGACGATCCGCCGTTCTTCCATACGTCGCTCGCTCAGGAATACGACATCGCCTCTGCGGTGATGGGCTTCACCGACGAGGAGATCAACCGCATGACCCGCACGGCGATCGAGGCCGCCTTCGTCGACGAACCGACGCGCCAGCGGCTGCTCGCGCGGATCTAGGAACCGCCGCCATCCGTCGGCTGGGGATGACGTTCTCCGGCCGGCCAATACCCTTGCGGCGACGACGCATTCCATGGAAAAAGGACGGATACAAAAAATCCGGAAAGGTGAGCCATGAACGGCGTTACAGTGATCGATCATCCGCTTGTGCAGCACAAGCTGACCATCATGCGCAAGAAGGAGACCTCGACCGCAGGTTTCCGCCGGCTTCTTCGCGAGATCTCGACGTTGCTCTGCTACGAGGTCACGCGCGATCTCGAACTGACGATGGAGCGGATCGAGACTCCGCTGCAGGTAATGGACTCGCCGGTCCTCGAGGGCAAGAAGCTTGTGTTCGCCTCGATCCTGCGCGCCGGCAACGGGCTGCTCGAAGGCATGCTCGAGCTGGTGCCTTCGGCCCGCGTCTCGCACATCGGCGTCTATCGTGACCATGAGACGCTGGAAGCGGTGGAGTATTACTTCAAGGCGCCGGAAAGCCTGTCCGAACGCCTCATCATCGTCGTCGACCCGATGCTCGCCACCGGCAATTCGTCGATCGCAGCGATCGACAAGCTGAAGGAGCGCGGCGCCAAGAACATCCGCTTCCTCTGCCTGCTGGCCGCTCCCGAGGGCATCCGCAATTTCCAGGGCGCACACCCGGACGTGCCGATCTACACGGCCTCGATCGACAGCCACCTCAACGAACTCGGATACATCATGCCCGGCCTCGGTGACGCGGGCGACCGCATGTACGGCACCAAATGATTTCCTGATCCTTAACCAGGATTGCAAATCCGTGAGAAAGCCGCCGGTATCCGGCGGCTTTTTTATGTCGTCTTAGGCGTCATGCGGTCTACTGCTCCATAGCGATCGCGCCTCCTTTTCGGGCGTGCAGACCGGTCTCCGCAGCAATTTGCGTTTGCTGCATCCGATGCCATTGAAGGGTGATGTCCATGCTCGTCCGTTTGCTCGCATTGGCAGGTTTGGCCGCACTTGCAGCCATGGTGGTTCCGCACTTGGCAACGACCGCCTTGACGCAAGGCGGTAACAAGACGGCTGCCAAGGAAGCTGCAGCCCCGCCGACGACCACGGCAAAGTATGCGGCGGGGCGGAGCGTTGTGCTCGACGCCGATGGCAGGGGCCACTTCTTTGGCACTTTCCGCATCAACGGCCGCAGCGAGCGCGGCCTGGTCGACACCGGCGCCAGCAGCATCGCCATCAACCTTTCGACCGCACGCCGGCTCGGCATTGCACCAAGCACGCTTTCCTTCACGGCTCGCGTCAATACTGCCAATGGTGTCGTCGAAGGGGCTCCGGCGATGCTGAACCGTATCGAGATCGGCGGCATATCGGTACGCGACGTTCAGGCACTGGTGCTGCCGGACAAGGCGCTCTCCGGCACGCTTATCGGCATGACGTTCCTGAACCGGCTGTCGTCCTTCCGCGTCGAGGACGGTGCCCTGCACCTCGTCAGGTGATTTTCGCGAGAATCGGCGAACGCTTCGTCGGCTCCATATCATCGATCGTATAGAGTTCGTGCAGACGCCGACGGGCTACGTCCGCAGCATCCCGATCGGCCGCATGAACAAAGGCAATCAGGTCGCCCTTCTCGATCCGCGTACCGAGCGGCTTCAGCGCATCGAAGCCGACCCGATGATCGATCCTGTCATCCGGATGCGACCGTCCGCCGCCGAGCGCAATGACAGCCATGCCCAGTTCGCGGGTCTCACAGGCTGCAAGATAGCCGGACTGCTTCGCTTCGACCGGCAAGATGACCGGCGCACGCCCGAGATAGGCCACCGAGCGCTCGACGAAATCCGTCGGGCCGCCGAGCGCGTGCACCATTTTTCCGAAGCATTCGAGCGCCGCCCCGCTTGAAAGCGCCTTGCGCGCCAGCGCTTCGCCCTGTTCGGCATCACCAGCGACGCCCCCCGCCACCAACATTTCGGCAGCAAAGGCCAGGACGACCGTTTCGAGCCGAGTGCCCTTCTTCTCGCCCCGGAGGAAGGCCAGGCAATTTTCGATCTCCAACGCGTTGCCGGCGGCATCGGCTAGAGGTTCGTTCATGTCGGTCAGAAGCGCCGAGGTACGAACGCCGGCGCCGTTGGCGACATCGACCAGCGAGCGCGCAAGCACCTCCGCTTCCTTGGCATCGCTCATGAAGGAGCCATTGCCGAGCTTGACGTCGAGCACCAGCGACTGAAGGCCGGCGGCCAGCTTCTTCGACAGGATCGAGGCCGTGATCAGCGGCACGGAATCGACGGTCGCGGTCACGTCGCGGATCGCATAAAGCCGTTTGTCGGCCGGAGCGAGGTTCGCCGTCTGGCCGATGATTGCGCAGCCGATCTCGTCGACTGTCCTGCGGAATAGCGCCGCCGACGGCTGGATATCGTAGCCGGGTATCGATTCGAGCTTGTCGAGCGTGCCGCCCGTATGCCCGAGCCCGCGCCCCGAAATCATCGGCACGGCAAGGCCGCAGGCGGCAACGATCGGCGCCAGCATCAGCGAGACGTTGTCGCCAACGCCGCCGGTAGAATGCTTGTCGGCGATCGGGCGACGGATGGTGCTCCAGTCGAGTGTTTCGCCGGAGTCGCGCATCGCGAGCGTCAGCGCCACGGTCTCGTCGCGACTCATGCCGGAAAACCAGACCGCCATGGCGAAAGCGGCAACCTGCCCTTCGGAGATGGAGCCATCCGACAGGCCGCGGACGAAATCCGCGATCTCGGCTGGAGCGAGGCGTTCGCCGTTGCGCTTGCGCCTGATTGTTTCCTGCGGAAGCATCGTCACCCGCGCACCGCGTCGGCTGCGATCATGTCGGCGAGGATCGCGGCAAGCCGCTTGCCACCAACCGGCGCCATGTCCTTCGTCTCGTGATGGCTGATCTCGCCCCCGGTCATGCCGGCGCCGAAATTGGTGATCACCGAAGCGGCGACGACCCTCAGCCCGAAGAAACGGGCGAGAATGACCTCCGGAACCGTGGACATGCCGACGGCATCGGCGCCAAGGATGCGGGCCATGCGGATCTCGGCCGGCGTCTCGAAACTCGGGCCGGAGAACCACATATAGACGCCGCCAAGAAGCGGAATGCCGAGGCGTTCGGCACTCTCCTGCATTCTTCCGGCGAGCTCGGCATCATAGGCATTGGTCATGCCGACGAAGCGATCGTCGCTTTCCACGCCGATCAACGGATTGAAGCCCGAATAGTTGATGTGATCGGAAATCCGCATCACCGATCCCGGCGGCAGATCCTCCCGCAGCGATCCGGCGGAATTGGTCAGCACCAGGCACTCGATGCCGAGTTCCTTCAGGGTTTCCAGCGGCAGGCGCATCGCGTTGGCGTCGCCCTGTTCGTAATAATGGACTCGGCCGGAAAGCATGACAACAGGAACGCCCGAGAGCGTTCCGGCCACGAGTTCGCCGGCATGGCCGGAGACGCTGCTGACCGGGAACCCCGGTATGTCGGCATAAGAAAGCCGCAGCGTTTCGTCCACGGCATCGACCAGCGAGCCGAGCCCGGAACCAAGCACGATGCCATAGCGCGGCGAAAGGCCGCCGAGCCTGGATTTCAGCAGTTCAGCGGCGGCGGTCATCCGAGGATCTCGGTCTCGAAGCTGTGCGGCAGAAGGTCCGACAGCGCCAGGGTCTTTTTCACCCCGGTCTCGTCGCACAGGAAGATGCGCGTGCTGGCGCCGGAGAATTCCGCCAGCCGCTGCCGGCAGCCGCCGCAGGGCGGGCAGAGCGCCAGCTTCTCGGCAATGACGGCCACTTCCATGATCTTGCGCTGGCCGGCCATGACCATATGGCTGATGGCGGTGGTCTCAGCGCACCACCCTTCAGGAAACGACAGGTTCTCGATGTTGGCGCCGGTATAGATCTTGCCGTCTTCGGCGCGGATCGCCGCGCCGACCGGAAACTTCGAATAGGGCGCATGCGCCTTGGCCATCGCGTCACGCGCGGCCTCGAACAGTTCTTTTTCCATGGTTCTAGCGCTCCTTGACATAGGGGACGCCGCCGGCCTTCGGCGGGATGGCCTTGCCGATAAACCCGGCGAGCAGGATCACGGTCAGAATGTAGGGCAGCGCCTGCATCAACTGCACCGGCACCTGGCCGATCAGCGGCAGCGGATTGCCCTGAAGGCGGATCGCCAGCGCATCGAGGAAACCGAAGAGCAGGCAGGCCAGCATGATGTTGAACGGCCGCCATTTGGCAAAGATCAGCGCCGCCAACGCGATATAGCCCTTGCCAGCGGTCATACCCTTGACGAAGCCGGCGGTCATCGCCAGCGACAGATAGGCACCGGCAAAGCCGCAGAGGATGCCGCAGCAGATAACTGCGCGATAACGCAGCCAGAGAACCGAGATGCCGGCCGTGTCGACCGCGCCCGGGTTTTCGCCGACGGCGCGTAAGCGCAGGCCGAAGCGGGTGCGGTAAAGGATCCACCAGCTGATCGGCACCATCGCGAAGGCGACATAGGTCAGAAGGAAATGGCCGGAAAGCAGGTCCGAATAGATCGGGCCGAGGATCGGAATCTCCCTGACGCTGTCGGCATAGGGGAAGGTGATCGTCTGGAAACGGGAACCTTCCCCGAGCGCCGGCGTGCGGCCGCCCTGGCGGAACCAGGCTTCACCGAGAATGACGGTCGAGCCGGCGACGATGAAGTTGATCGCGACACCGGAGACGATCTGGTTGCCGCGCTGGGTGATCGAGGCGTAGCCGTGCACCAGCGACAGCGCGATCGAGATCAGGATCGCCGCAAGCAGCCCCATCCAGACAGACTGGGTGACCGCAGCGAGGGCGCCGGCGGCAAAGGCCGCACCAAGCATCTTGCCTTCAAGGCCGATGTCGAAAACGCCGGCGCGCTCGGTGAAGAGCCCGGCAAGGGCTGCGAAGATCAGCGGAACGGAAACACGGATGGTGGACTCGAGAAGCACCACGATGACGTGGAAGAAATCCATGGCTTCAAGCTCCCTTGGTCTGCGTCACGACGGCTGCGCGGCGGCTCTGCATCGTAAACAGCCGGGTGATTGCCGGCCGGAACATGTTTTCGAGTGCACCGGCGAAGAGAATGACCAGGCCCTGGATGATGACGATCATGTCGCGCGAGATCGACGGCATTTCAAAGGAGATCTCGGCCCCGCCCTGATAGAGCATGCCGAAGAGCACCGCGGCCGGGATGATGCCGGCCGGATGCGAGCGGCCCATCAACGCCACGGCGATGCCGACGAAGCCTGCACCTTGCACGAAGTCGAGCTGCATGCGCGCCTGTTCACCCATGATCGGGTTCAGCGCCATCATGCCCGCGAGACCACCCGAGATCATCATGGTGATAACGGTGATGCGGCTCTCGCTCATGCCCGCGTAGCGTGCCGCCGACGGGCTGTGGCCCATGGTGCGCATTTCGTATCCGAGCTTGGTACGCCAGATCAGCAGCCAGACACAGAAGGCCGCAACGAGCGCCAGCAGGAACGAGACGTTGAACGGCGCCGTACCGACATTCAGTCCGAAGATCGCAAGCAGCCAGTCGAGCTTCGGCAATTGCCCGCCTTCGGCGAAGGTCCGCGTCTGCGGCGCCATGGAGCCGAGCGGCTTCAGGACGCGTGTCAAGAGATAGACCATCAGGCTCGACGCGATGAAATTGAACATGATGGTGGTGATGACGATGTGGCTGCCGCGCTTGGCCTGCAGCCAACCGGGCAGGAAGGCCCAGGCCGCGCCGAAGAAGGCGGACCCAAGGATCGCCAGCGGGAACACCACGAACCAGGGCATCGTCTGATCGAGCCAGAGGCAGGCGAGCGCCACGCCAATGCCGCCAACATAGGCCTGGCCTTCGCCGCCAATGTTGAAGAGGCCGGCATGGAAGGCGACGGCGACGGCAAGACCGGTGAAGATGAAGGTGGTGGCGTAGTAGAGCGTGAAGCCCAAATACTCGCCTCGGCCGAAGGCACCGTTGATCAGATGATAGGCCGCTTCCAGGGGATTTTCGCCGACGAGCAGCACCACGAGGCCGGCAACGAGGAAGGCGACCGCGAGGTTGATCAGCGGGATGAGGCCATATTCGACCCAGCCCGGGAGCTTAGCATAAGGGGTGCTCATTCTGCGGCCTCCTTGCGGCCTTCTACACCGGCCATCAGGAGGCCGAGTTCGCCCTCGGTCGCATCAGGATCGCGCTCGCCGACGACACGGCCGGCGAACATGACCAGAATGCGGTCCGACAGGGCGCGGATTTCATCGAGCTCGACGGAGACCAGAAGGACAGCCTTGCCCTGGTCGCGCATCTCGATGATCCGCTTATGGATGAATTCGATGGCGCCGACATCGACGCCGCGCGTCGGCTGACCGATGATCAGCACATCAGGCCCGCGCTCCATCTCGCGTGCCAGCACGATCTTCTGCTGGTTGCCGCCGGAGAAATTCGCGGTCTTCAAGCGTGGGTTCGGCGGGCGGATGTCGTATTCGCCGATACGCTTCTCGGCGTCCTTGCGAATCGCATCAACGTCGAGGAAGACGCCGTTGAGATAGCGCTTGTCATGGTGATAGCCGAGGATGGCGTTTTCGCATTCTTCGAACTTCAGGACGAGGCCGACATGGTGGCGGTCTTCCGGAACATGGGCGAGACCACGATCACGCAGCTCGGAGGGGTCGGCGCGCCCGGTGACATCGATCGGTTTGCCGTTCAGGAGCACGGAGCCGGAAACGGCGCGGCGGATGCCGGAGATCGCTTCCAGCAGTTCCGACTGGCCGTTGCCGGCAACACCGGCGATGCCGACAATCTCGCCAGCCCGCAGATTGAACGAGACATTGTCGACCATGGTAACCCCACGGCCATCCTTGACGGTCAACCCCTCGACGGCGAGCTTGACCTCGCCGGGCTTGGCTTCGCCTTTCTCCACACGCAAGAGCACGCGGCGCCCGACCATGAGCTCGGCGAGCTCTTCGACCGACGTTTCGGCCGTCGTGCGGGTCGCCACCATCTCGCCGCGGCGCATGACCGAAACCTCGTCGGTGATCGCCATGATCTCGCGCAGCTTGTGGGTGATCAGAATGACGGTCTTGCCCTGGCTCTTCAATTGCTCGAGCACGCGGAAGAGGTGATCGGCCTCGGCCGGCGTCAAGACGCCCGTCGGCTCGTCCAAAATCAGGATATCGGCCCGGCGATAGAGCGCCTTCAGGATCTCGACGCGCTGCTGCAGACCGACCGGCAACTCCTCGATGACGGCGTCCGGATCGACTTCCAACGCGTATTCGCGCTCCAGCCGTTTCAACTCGACGCGCGCCTTGGCAATGCCCTTGTTGAGGATCTGGCTGTCCTCGGCGCCAAGCATGATGTTTTCCAGAACAGTGAAGTTCTCGACCAGCATGAAGTGCTGGTGGACCATGCCGATGCCGGCTGCGATCGCCGCGTTCGGATCACGGATGGCAACGGGTTTGCCGTCGACGAGGATCTCGCCGCTGTCGGCCTGATAGAAGCCGTAGAGGATCGACATCAGGGTCGATTTCCCCGCACCGTTTTCGCCAATGATGCCGTGGATCGTCCCTTTGCGGACCTTCAGATTGATGTTCTTGTTGGCGTGGACCGGGCCGAAACTTTTGTCGATCCCACGCAGTTCGATGGCAATATTGTCCATATTGGCCTTGCGATCCCCAAACTGGCCCGCTTCGGCATTCTTCCCAGAAACCGTGCCGGCGATTTTTTTACCATTTGGTATAAGTTTATCATCGATTTTTCGGGGCGGAAGCCCTCAATCGAGTTCTCCTTATACTCTCACCAGATCGCTGGTGAGAGTCCAGCGTGAATATACACAGGCACCTGGACGCGAAAAACCGGCGACACCATGTGCCGCCGGTCGTCTTTTTGAGGCATTTTAGCTGTTCAGGCGGCTCGCACGGGCCGAAGCAGACGCAGAGCATTCATGGTGACGAGCACGGTGGCGCCGGTGTCGGCCAGGATAGCCGGCCACAGGCCGGTGACCCCAATGATCGTCGTCACCAGGAAGACGGCCTTCAGGCCAAGCGCGATGGTGATGTTCTGGACGATGTTGCGCATCGTCGAACGGGACAGCCGGATCATCGCCGCCACATCGCCCACCCGTCCATGCAGGACCGCCGCATCCGCGGTCTCGAGCGCCACATCCGTGCCGCCGCCCATCGCGATGCCGATATCGGCGGCCGCCAGCGCCGGCGCGTCGTTGATGCCGTCGCCGATCTTGGCAACGTTGAAGCCCTCGTTCTTCAGTTCACGGACGATCCGCTGCTTGTCCTCGGGCAGGAGCTCGGCGCGAACCTCCATGCCGAACTGGCGGCCGATTGCTTCCGCCGTGCGGCGGTTGTCACCGGTCAGCATGACGACGCGCAGACCAGCATCGGTCAGCGCCTTGACGCCGGCGGCCGCATCCGGCCGCGGCTCGTCGCGCATGGCAATGGCACCAGCAATCACGCCACCGGCTACCAGCACCGAAACCGTCTTGCCTTCGTCGTTGAGCGCCGAAACACGCGCCGTCTCAGCCGCCGTTATCGGTGCCCGCTCAGCGGCCGCCTTCGGCGAGCCGAAGAACAATGCGCCACCCTCGACTGACCCTTCGAGCCCCTTGCCGCCGACCGCATTTACGGTCGCGATATTGGGGACGACAAGGCCGTCAGCCGCGCTCCGCTCCAAGATGGCACGGGCAAGCGGATGGCTCGATCCCTGCTCAAGTGCCGCCGCCAGGCGCAGAACCTCGGTCTCCGATCGGCCGAAGCCGACAATGTCGGTCACCCTCGGCTTGCCTTCGGTGAGCGTGCCGGTCTTGTCGAAGGCGGCGGCGGTCACCTTGCCGACATTCTCCAGCACTGCGCCGCCCTTCATCAGCAAACCGCGCCGGGCGCCAGCCGAAAGGCTGGCAGCGATCGCGGCTGGCGTCGATATAACCAGAGCGCAGGGGCAGCCGATCAGGAGGATGGCGAGGCCCTTGTAGATCCATTCATCCCAGGCGCCGCCCCAGAGAAGCGGCGGTAGCAAGCCGACCAGCGCCGCAACCACGACGACACCTGGCGTATAGTACCGCGAGAAACGGTCGATGAAGCGCTCGGTCGGCGCCTTGCTTTCCTGTGCTTCCTCCACCAGGCGGACAATCCGCGCGATGGTGTTGTCCGCAGCAGCGGCCGTCACTCGCACGCGCAGCGCACCGGAACCGTTGACGGTGCCCGCAACGACGGTGTCGTCGACCTCCTTGCGCACCGGCGTGCTCTCGCCGGTCACAGGCGCCTCGTCGACAGCACTCTCGCCAGAAAGCACCACGCCGTCGGCCGGAATGCGGTCGCCGGGACGAACGAGAATGACAGCGCCGACACTGAGCGTCTCGGCGGGAACTTCGTCCAGCCGGCCCTCCCGCTCGACGAAGGCGGTCTTTGGAACGAGTGCTGTCAGCGACTGGATGCTGGCGCGCGCCTTGCCGGCCGCTACGCCCTCCAGCAACTCGCCGATCAGGAAGAGCAGCACCACCATCGCCGCTTCTTCGGTCGCCCCGATGAAGACCGCGCCAACGGCAGCGATCGTCATCAGCATCTCGATCGAAAACGGCGTGCCCATGGTGGCAGCGGCAAGGGCGCGGCGCGCGATCGGCAACAGGCCGACCAGCATGGCCAGCGTGAAGATCCAGGGCTCTGTGGCCGGAACCATCTTGCCGACCGCATAGGCTGATATCAGCGCCAGGCCGCTGGCGATCGTCAGCTTGCCCTTACCCGATTTCCACCACGGGCCGCTCGCCGGGCCATGGTCATGGCCATGAAGGCCCATTGCCGCAGCCGCTGCGTTTTCGCCCTTCTGTCCGGCGTGGCCCTCACGGTGATGATCGTGGTGGTCGTGGTGATGCCCATGATCATGGTCATGGTCATGGCCGGAGCACACATGCGCTGCTTTCCGTTCCAGCGTCTGGCCAGCATTGATCGGATGCAGACGATAACCCAGCTTTCCGACTTTGCTGACGATCGATGTCGCGAGATCATTCTCATCGGCAAATTTTACCGACATCGTGCCTGCCGATACGGAGACCGAAACGTCCTCGACGCCTGACAGCCTGCGTACCGCCGTATCGATCTTGGTCGCGCAGGATGCGCAATCCATGCCTTCGACGCGATAACGGGCTTCTCGAATAGTGCTCGCCATGACCTGCTCCTTGCAATCTTGAAGCAAGGCTACGACCTCTAGCAACTAGAGCTACAAGGCGAAATTGCAGCGCGCATGCAGTATTTTTGGCAGCTATCGCGAAAGGAAGCGGATCACCCAGTCGGCGATGCCTTTATAGGGCGGTTTCACCAGGTCGCTCGGCGCCGGATCGTATTTCCGCAAGATCGGCATTGCCTTGGAGAATGTCAGGAATCCGTCGCGCCCGTGATAGTGTCCCATGCCGCTGGCGCCGACGCCGCCGAAGGGCAGGTCGTTGCAGCCGAACTGGTAGAGCGTGTCGTTGATGCAGACGCCACCGGCGACGACGCGCGAGAGCATGGCTTCGATTTCGGCCTCGCTGCGCGTGAAGCAATAAAGCGCCAGCGGACGGTCATGGCCGAGCACATGGCCGATCGCCGCGTCGATCGAAGCGTAGCTGACAACAGGCAGGATCGGGCCGAAGATCTCCTCGCCCATGACGGCGCTGTCGCGATCCGGATCGAGGATGACTGTCGGCGGGAGAAAGCGTGGGCGTCCGGGCGCGTCCTGTGTCCCATCGAGAAGCGGGACCACCCTGTGGCCGCGCCGATCGGCATCGGCGATCAGCCGTTTCAGACGTTCGTGCTGGCCGGCATTGACGATCTCGGTGTAATCGTCGAAGCGACGCTTTGCCGGATAACGCGTGGCGATTTCCTGCTTCAGCAAGTCCACGAAGGCATCGCGTCTGCTCTCATGTATCAGAACGTAGTCGGGCGCGATGCAGGTCTGTCCGGCATTGAAGAACTTGCCGGTCGTAACACGCCTTGCGGCTTTTGCGAGATCGGCGGTTTCTCCGATGATCGCCGGCGACTTGCCGCCGAGCTCGAGCGTTACTGGCGTCAGGTTTTGCGCGGCTGCCGCCATCACCTTGCGCCCCACGGCGGTGGAACCGGTGAAGAACAGATGATCGAATGGAAGAGCCGAGAAACTGGCGGAAAGCTCGGGGCCGCCAAGCGCGACCGCCACCCGCGACGTGGGAAAGACCTCGGCGAGCAGCGACCGCAGGAACTCTGCCGTTTTCGGCGTATGCTCCGAGGGCTTCAGGTAGACATGGTTGCCAGCAGCAATCGCCGCGACAAGGGGCGCGAGCGCCAGATTGATCGGGTAGTTCCACGGCGAGATGATGCCGACGACGCCAAGCGGCACGAAGCGCACTTCCGCCTTGGCCGGCCAGAGCTTCCATCCGGCCTTCCGCCGCTCCGGACGGACCCACCGCTTGAGCTTCGCCAGCGTGTGGTCGATCTCCGAGAGCACGACGCCGCCTTCGCCGAGCAGCGTTTCATGCCGGGCGCGATGGCCGAAATCCGCATTGATCGCTTCGCACATCTCGTCCTTGCGGGCGCGCAGCCGATCCTTGAGCCGGCTCAGGTCGTCACGTCGTTGCTCGGTCGTTGGACGCTGCTCCAGCCATGCGCCACGCAGCCGGTCGAAGGTGGAGCGAAGCTGCGCGGATGAATTATCGTTTGCTGTCATGGGCTTGCGTCGAACGGGCGAAGAAATACTGGGCGGCATAATAGGTGCCGAGCACCCAGAGTGCGTTGTAGGGGATCTGCCAGCGGAAGCGGCCATAGGCAAGCAGCGTGTCGCTGATCATGAACAGTAGGCCGCCATAGGCGGCAAACCGCGCGGTTGCCTGCGCCGGCGTTCCCAAGAACTGCCTTAGGCGGCAAATGGCCTGGGCGGCCATGGCGCCGAGCGCCAATGCGTAGATGATGACTGGGATGCGCATCTCCGGCGGCAGGGACGTCCAGAGGCCAGCGACGACGGCAAAGGCGACCAGGGCGAAAGCACCGAACAGCCCGGGATGGGCCGCAAATTTGGCATCGCGGGTGAGTGCGAAGATGTAGGCGCAATGGGTCAGCAGGAAGCAGATCAACCCGGCGAGGAAATAATCGCCGGGCAGCATCAGAAACGTGTCGCCGGCCGCGGCAAAAAGCAGGCCGATGGCGACTGCCATGCCGTAGGTGCGTGACGAGGCCGGGCTGTTGCGCAGGACCACGACGAAAAGCAACAAGGTCGCCGTCGGCTTCGTCAGATAGTGCAACCAGCGCCAAGGGGACTCGTCTGAAGCGGCAAGCAGACTGCCGAGGATCGCCAGTCCGGCGCAAACGAGAAAGAGTGCGTAGACCAGTCGGGTTCGCTCGATACCCAAAGTCCCCTGATAGGCCATGCTCGCGAATCCCCCCGCCATTTTCGGAGCCTGGTGCGACTCCCTTTTGATTATGGCGATAGTTTCTATTTTCGAGAGCTTGTCCAGCTGCATCGCGCAGAGCGGGTGCCTGGAGGGGCCGATCAGCAGGATGTGCTTCGCTGTCGTGCACTCTGCCCATACGCTTGCTTCTACTTGCTTAGCCACCCAGCGACGTCAGGTTTCATTGGTCAAAACACAACAATCGCCGCTGGCTAGAAGGGGTTGGTCAAGTGTCTGGCATCGCGTCGCGGTTTGCCGTTTCAGCGCGCTTTATGCTTGCGGGCGTGGTGGTTTCGCGTGGTGACGGTGGTTTTGGTGGTTGAGAAACGCCAAAAAAGCCCGGCGGATTTCTCCGCGCGGGCTTTTGGGATGTTTGGTTGCGGGGGCAGGATTTGGAGTTTTCTGTCCCGCTGCGTCGGCTTTTGCTTGTCTGCGGGCCCCTGACGAGGCGTTAAATCCTCGACCCGTTACCAACAAAAAAGCCCGCTTGAAGCGGGCTATTTTATTGGTTGCGGGGGCAGGATTTGAACCTGCGGCCTTCAGGTTATGAGCCTGACGAGCTACCGGGCTGCTCCACCCCGCGCCATCGCGGTAAATCCCTATGGGATTTATCCGCTCTTTCCGGGTTTTGCCGAAGGCAAAATCCCGTTTAGTCCGGTCCGAGTTTTGCGAAGCAAAATCTCGTTGTTTGTCTGTGCCGAGCAAATCCGGAAGGATTTGTCTCGTGTTAACCGTGTCGATCCTAGCAAAACAAAAGGGCCGCTTGGTGGCGGCCCGTTTTCGGCAGGGCCGAAGTGTGTGTCGAGAAGATTTCGGTTTGTTTCTCTTGCGTTTTGCAGACCTGGCAGCGACCTACTCTCCCGCGTCTTAAGACGAAGTACCATCGGCGCTGGGGCGTTTCACGGCCGTGTTCGGAATGGGAACGGGTGCAGCCACCCCGCCAG
>Ga0209564_1000598_pt1 | contig 56491 bp, 49 predicted proteins | sample AraplaCol_mMF_r2_FD_184272 | JGI IMG/M metagenome (GOLD analysis project Ga0209564, IMG submission 184272) | Arabidopsis root microbial communities from North Carolina, USA - plate scrape MF_Col_mMF_r2 (SPAdes) (version 3) | ecosystem: Host-associated > Plants > Roots > Endosphere | place: USA...
AACCTGATCGCCGGCGGCGCATTCGGCTATGCGCGCACGACGGCGAGCGCGACGGACATTCAGGGCAATTCGGACACCTATGCCGGCGCTGCCTATGCCAGCTGGACACCGGGCGCGGCCGTGGTCGATGTCCGCATCGCCGCGGGTCCGAGCCAGATGTCCACGACGCGCCAGATGATCCTGGCCCCGTCGGGCCTGAATGGCAGCGCCAACGGGATCGGCATCGGCACATCGCTGGAAGCGGGCTATCGCTTTGCGGTGACGCCCGACATGATCGTGAAGCCCTATGCTGGCCTGAACTGGCAGGGTTTTCGCCGCGACGCGTATAGCGAAACGCCGTTCGGCATCGGTCTCGCTTATGGCGCGCAGACCTATGACAAGCTGATGAGCACCGTCGGTGCCGCTATGAGCGCGAAGCTGCGCACCACTGACGGCGCCACGCTGGTACCGGAACTGAAGCTCGGCTGGGGCTACGATTTGCGCGACACCACGCTGGTCAGCCAGGCCGCGCTGCTCGACCAGCCGTTCCTCGTGACGGCTGCATCGCCCGGCCGCAGTGCGGCGCTGGTCGGCGCAAAACTGTCGGGCTGGCGGACGGAAACGTTCCGCATGTTTGGAGCCTATAACGGCGAGTATCGCAGCAATGCCGTGAGCCATCAGCTCTCGGCGGGCGCGCGGTTTAATTGGTGACGAGAACGTAGGATGGGTATCGCTCCGGCGCTATCGCGCCTGCGCTCAACCCATCCTACGAAACACCTTTCAGCGCTGCAAAGCCTCGCTCCAGATCGGCCTTCAGATCGTCGAGGCTCTCGAGGCCGATATGCAGGCGCAATGTGGGACCACCGGGCGCCCACTTGGTGGCCGTGCGATACTCGCTGCAGTCGAACGGGATGATGAGGCTCTCGAAGCCGCCCCATGAATAGCCCATGCCGAAGAGCTTCACAGCATCGAGCAGGGCATCGACGGCCTTCTGCGACACCGGCTTCAACACGATGCTGAACAGGCCGGAGGCGCCGGTGAAATCGCGCTTCCAGATGGCATGGCCGGGATCATCGGGCAGCGCAGGGTGCAGCACTTTCAGGACTTCCGGTCGGGCCTTCAGCCATTGCGCCATCTCGATCCCTGCGCGCTGGTGATGGGCGAGACGCACCGACATGGTGCGCAACCCGCGCAGCGCGAGGAAGACGTCGTCCGGTCCCGCGCATGTGCCGAGCAGCTTGATGCCTTCGCTGATCTTCGGCCACGCGGTGTCGTTCGCCGAGATGGTGCCGAACATGATGTCGGAATGGCCACCGATATACTTTGTCGCTGCCTGGATGCTGATATCGACCCCTTGGTCGAGCGAGCGGTGATAGAGCGGCGTCGCCCAGGTGTTGTCGTCGATAACCAGCGCGCCGTGCTTGTGGGCGATGCCGGCGATCACCGGGACATCAGGCATTTCGAAGGATTGCGAGCCCGGCGCCTCGACCATCACGGCGCGGGTGTTCGGCTTGATCAGCGCCTCGATGCGGGCGCCGATCAAGGGATCGAAATAAGTGGTCTCGATGCCGTAGCGCGTCAGCATGCCATTGCAGAAATTGCGGGTCGGGCGGTAGGCGCTGTCCGAGACGAGCAGGTGATCGCCGGCCTGCAGAACCGACAGCAACGTGGTCGAAATGGCGGCGAGGCCCGACGGCACGAGGCCGACCCCGGCGCAGCGCGGGCCTTCCAGGGCCATCAGCGCCTGCTGCAGCGCCTTGGTGGTCGGCGTGCCGTGGCGGCCATACTGGTACTCGCCGCGATGGGCATGCAGGTCGTCGGCGGTCGGATAGAGGACGGTGGAGCCGCGCACAGTGGGCGGATTGACGAAGCCCCATTGACCGGGCGTGTCGCGGCCGGCGGTGACGATCACCGTATCGGTATCGAGCGAGGTGGTGCCGTGATTGTCGGATGAAGCCATCGGGATGCGCCTGCCGGGTCTGGTGTTTTGCCGCAGCGGGGCGCCTTGCGCAGGCGCATCTGCTGCAGCGCCACTAAGCCGACACCGCCGGTTCCGCGTCAACCCCTTGAACTGACTGGCAGATCGTTCGCGCCTGCAGGCAATGCTGGTGACCTCCTGCCGCGACTCGCATAACTGGATTTGATCTGAGCTGAGGCGGACAGGCTTTTCGGCCGGACCGCTGAAGGCTATGGAACTGATCGAACGGTTCGGTATTCAGTTCTTTGTGTGGTGCTGTGCCCGGTTGGTCGGGCGGTGCTGACGCCCCAGGAAAGGCTCCTCCATGAAATCCGCGACCCTGATGCTTACCCTCGCCATCGCTGCCGGCTGGACGGCGCAGGGCGCGTCGGCGCAGACACTGAAAACCGTGAAGGACCGTGGCGTTCTGTCCTGCGGCGTGACCCAGGGCCTGCCGGGCTTTTCGGCGCCGGACGATCGCGGCAACTGGGCGGGCCTCGATGTGGATCTGTGCCGCGGTATCGCCGCCACGATCTTCAACGATGCCACCAAGGTCAAATATGTGCCGCTGTCGGCCAAGGATCGCTTCACGGCGCTGCAGTCGGGCGAAATCGATGTGCTGTCGCGCAACACCACCTGGACGCTGTCGCGCGATACGTCGCTGGGCGTGAATTTTGCCGGCATCAATTACTACGATGGCCAGGGTTTCATGGTCCGCAAGGCTCTGAAGGTGAATTCGGCGCTTGAGCTCGCGGGAGCTTCGGTCTGCCTGCAGACAGGCACCACCAACGAGCAGAACCTAGCCGATTTCTTCAAGGGCAACAGCATGAAATATGAGGTGGTCGCGTTCTCGACCGCCGACGAAGTTGTCAAAGCCTATGAATCCGGCCGCTGCGATGCCTTCACCGCCGACATCTCGCAGCTCTATGCAGAGCGCCTGAAGCTGACGACGCCGGCCGATCATGAAGTGCTGCCGCAGGTGATCTCGAAGGAGCCGCTGGGCCCGCTGGTGCGCCATGGCGATGACCAGTGGCTCGATGTGGTGCGTTGGGTTTTGTTCGCTCAGATCAATGCGGAAGAGCTGGGGATCACCCAGAAGAATGTCGATGATCAGGCGAAATCCGATAAGCCCGAGCTGAAGCGCATCTTCGGCACCGATGGCAGCCTCGGCGAACAGCTCGGCCTCACCAAGGACTGGTTTCACCGCGTCATCAAGGCGACCGGCAATTACGGCGAGAGCTTTGACCGCAATGTCGGGCCAGGATCGAAGCTCGGCATCGCGCGGGGATTGAACCAGCTCTGGAACAAGGGCGGCATCATGTTTGCGCCGCCGATCCGCTGAGCGCGCCGCAGCGGACCGCGATGACAGGCGAAGCCAGACGACCACCATTGATGCTCGGCGACAAATTGCGCCGTGCACTGGGCGGGCAGGCGGGCTGGCGCGGCTTTGCGTTGCAGGTCGTGCTGGTGGTGGCGCTGGCCTGGATCGCGCATGAGATCATCGACAATGCGCGTGAGAACCTGGCGACGCAGAAGATCGCATCCGGCTTCGGCTTTCTCTGGAGCACGGCGGGATTTGGCGTCAGCCAGACGCTGATCCCGTATTCGGAATCCGACACCTATCTGCGCGTGTTGCTGGTCGGCCTGACCAACACGCTGGTGGTCTCGCTGGTCGGCATCGTCTGCGCGACGATCCTCGGCTTCGTCATCGGGCTCGGGCGGCTGTCGCCGAACTGGCTGCTGTCGCGGATTGCCGGCGCCTATGTGGAATTGATCCGCAACCTGCCGCTGCTGTTCCAGATCTTGTTCTGGTATCTGGCGGTGCTGGCGGCGCTGCCGCAGCCACGTCAGAGCATCAATCTGTTCGACAGCGTGTTTCTCAGCAATCGCGGTTTTGGCATGGCGAAACCGATCGGCACGGAGGCGCTGGCGCCGTTCGTGATCGCCATCGGCATTGCTCTGCTGCTCGTGGTCGCGCTGCGGGCGATTGCCCGGCGGGCGCTGTTTGCGACGGGCAGGCAGATGGTGATCTGGCCGATGGTGGTTGCCGCCATGATCGGGCTGCCGGTGCTGGCTGTTTTCGTTTTCGGCAAACCGTGGACCTGGGAATATCCGGTGCTGCGCGGTTTCAATTTCTCTGGCGGCATGCGCATCGTGCCAGAATTCGCCGCCCTTGCGATTGCGCTGTCGACATACTCTGCCGCCTTCATCGCCGAAATCGTGCGGGCCGGTGTGCAGTCTGTCCATAAGGGACAGACCGAGGCGGGCGCGTCGCTCGGCCTTTCGCGCGGCGAGGTGCTGCGGCTCATCGTGGTGCCGCAGGCCATGCGCGTGATTTTGCCGCCGCTGACCAACCAGTATCTCAACCTGACCAAGAATTCGTCGCTGGCGGTGGCCATCGGCTATCCCGATCTGGTCTCGGTGTTCGCCGGCACGGCGCTGAGCCAGACCGGGCAGGCCATCGAGATCGTTGCCATCACCATGGCGATCTATCTCGTGATCTCGCTGATCACGAGCGCGCTGATGAGCCTCTATGGGTGGCGGACCTCGCGGAGCATGGGCTCATGAGTGATACCGCCTATGTCGCCAAGACCATGATCGAGCCGCGCACGGCACCGGTCCGCACCACCGGCGTGTTCGGCTTCGTGCGCACGCGGCTGCTGAATTCGCCGACCAATATCCTGCTGACCATTGCCTGCATCCTGCTGCTCTGGTTCACGATCATCCCGACCCTAAAATTCTTGCTGGTGGATGCGGTGTGGCATGGCAGCGACCGCAATGCCTGCCTGCCCGAAAGCGTCGGGCGCCCCGTGGGCGCCTGCTGGCCGTTCATCGAGGCAAAGCTGTCGCAATTCATCTATGGCTTCTATCCCGAAGCCGAACGCTGGCGTGTCGATCTGACGTTTCTGATCGGCGTGCTGCTGCTGTTGCCACTGCTGATCCCGCGCGTACCGGCAAAGGCCATCAACGCGGCGCTGTTCTTCCTCGCATTCCCATTCGTCGCGTTCTTCCTGCTGCATGGCGGCTACGGCGGGCTGGAGGTCGTGCCCACGCGCCTGTGGGGCGGCATGCTGGTGACGCTGGTGGTCGCCATCACCGGCATCGTGGCCTCGATGCCCATCGGCATCGCGCTGGCGCTGGGGCGGCGATCGAGCATTCCGCTGATCCGCTTCGGCTCCATCGCCTTCATCGAATTCTGGCGCGGTGTGCCGCTGATCACGGTGCTGTTCTTCGCCACCTATATGCTGCCGCTGTTCCTGCCCGGCAATTTTACGGTCGACGGCCTAGTGCGCGTGCTGATCGGCGTCGCGCTGTTTGCCGGCGCTTATAATGCCGAAGTGATCCGCGGCGGATTGAACGCGATTCCGCGTGGACAGGCGGAAGCGGCGAGTGCACTCGGCCTGTCCTGGTGGAAGACGACGCGCCTGGTGGTGCTGCCGCAGGCGCTGCGCCATGTCATTCCCGGCCTCGTCAACAGCTTCATCGCACTGCTGAAGGACACCTCGCTGGTGTCGATCGTGGCGCTGTTCGACCTGCTCGGGCAATTGCGTGCGGCCTTCGCCGATCCGGCCTGGTCATCGCCATCGACGCTGTTCACCGGCTTTGCCTTTACCGGCATCATCTATTTCGTGCTGTGCTTCGGCATGTCGCGCTATTCGCTGTTCGTCGAGCATCGGCTCAACGCGCATCGACGGAGTTGAGAACCCATGGCGAGCGCAAATCCTATCGTCGGCATCAAGGGCCTCAACAAGTGGTTCGGCGAGTTTCACGTCCTGCGCGACATCGATCTCGACGTCGGCGCCGGCGAGCGCATCGTGGTCTGCGGGCCGTCGGGCTCGGGCAAGTCCACGCTGATCCGCTGCATCAACGCGCTGGAAGAATTTCAGGAAGGCCGGATCACGGTCGACGGGATCGAACTCGGCCCCAACCTGCGCCGTGTCGATGACATCCGGCGCGACGTCGGCATGGTGTTCCAGAGCTTCAACCTGTTTCCGCATCTCACGGTGCTGGAGAACTGCACGCTGGCGCCGATCTGGGTGCGGCACATGCCGAAGAAGGATGCCGAAGCCGCGGCGATGAAATACCTCGAACGCGTACGCATTCCCGACAAGGCGCGTTCCTATCCCGGCCAGCTGTCAGGCGGCCAGCAGCAGCGCGTCGCCATTGCACGCGCGCTGACGATGAATCCGAAAGTGATGCTGTTCGATGAGCCGACCTCGGCGCTCGATCCGGAAATGGTGAAAGAGGTGCTCGACACCATGGTCGATCTCGCCGACGAGGGCATGACCATGCTGGTGGTGACCCACGAGATGGGATTTGCGCGTCAGGTGGCCGACCGGATCGTTTTCATGGATTCCGGGCAGATCATCGAAGTGAACAAGCCCGAAGCGTTCTTCGATCATCCGCAGCACGAGCGGACGAAGGTGTTTCTGGGGCAGATCCTGCGATGAAACCCCGCCCCTCATGTTGAGGAGGCGCGCAGCGCCGTCTCGAACCATGAACTGGCTGGACTCAGAGTCCCGCCGCCATCCTTCGAGACGCCGCTGTGCGGCTCCTCAGGATGAGGGCGGAGTGGATGGCTACACCTTCTCGAACGGCACCTGGATGTCGCTCTTGCGCTCCAGCCAATCCGGCACCGGCAGGTTCTTGCTGCGCATGAAGTCCGGGTTGAACAGCTTTGACTGATAACGTCCGCCGGAGTCGCACAGGATGGTGACGATGGTCTTGCCCGGTCCGAGCTGTTTGGCAAGGCGAATGGCGCCGGCGATGTTGACGCCGCTGGAGCCGCCGAGGCAGAGGCCCTCGTGCTCGGCCAGGTCGTAGATCACGGCCACGGCTTCTTCATCGGAGATCAGGAATGCCTGATCGACCGTGCGCTTGGCCTGTTGCGCGATCGGCGTGATGCGGCCGAGGCCGATGCCTTCGGTGATCGATCCGCCATCGGACGCCTTGGCCTCGCCGGTCTTGAAATAGCTGTACATGGCCGCGCCATGCGGATCGGCGCAGCCGATCACGATGCCCTTGTTCTTTTCCTTGAGATAGGTGCTGGTGCCGGCCAACGTGCCGCCGCTGCCGACCGCACAGATGAAACCATCGAGCTTGCCGTCGGTCTGCTGCCAGATCTCCGGCCCGGTCGACTCGTAATGGGCCTTGGCGTTGTCCAGATTGTTCCACTGGTCGCCGAACAGCACGCCATTCGGTTCGGTCTTGCGAAGCTGATCCGCGAGGCGCTTGCCGACATGCTGAAACTGGTTCGGATTCGAGAACGGAACGACCGGCACCTCGATCAGTTCGGCACCGGCGAGCTTGAGCATGTCCTTCTTTTCCTGGCTCTGGGAGTCAGGGATCACGATGATGGTGCGATAACCGCGGGCGCTGGCCACCACGGCCAGACCGATGCCGGTATTGCCGGCCGTGGATTCCACCACCAGGCCGCCCGGCTTCAGGTCGCCGCGCTTTTCGGCTTCCAGGATCATCCACTTGCCGGCGCGATCCTTCACCGACTGGCCGGGATTCATGAATTCAGCCTTGCCGAGAATGGTGCAGCCGGTGAGTTCGGAGGCGCGCTTGAGCTTGATCAGGGGCGTGTTGCCGATGGCCTCGACGACGTCTTTGTTGAAAATCATGAGCCTGCAATTCTCGAAGAGGTTGACGGTGCTGGGTTCAACCTAGTGAACGCGGCACGGTCATACAAGGGAAGGGCGGGCAGGTCAGGGCAGCGCGAGATGGACGTCTTAAGGCCGCGCCTCATTTCGCTTTTGCGAACACCACCTGCCGCACGTCGATATTCCCCGACAGGAAACCAGCCTCGCAATAGGCCAGGTAGTATTCCCACAAACGACGAAAACGATCGTCGAATCCAAGCGGCGTCAGGCTCGGCCATGCGGCGCGGAAATTGTCTCTCCAGATGGCAAGCGTGGTGGCATAATCCAGCCCAAAGATGCGCTCCCGGATAACAGGCACGCTGAAGCGCTCGCCGAGCGATTTCAGGATATCCGGCGATGGCAGCATGCCCCCCGGAAACACGTAGCGCTGGATGAAATCGACTTCGGCGCGGTAGGTCTGGAAGAACTTGTCCTGAATGGTGATGGCCTGAATTCCGGCGAGGCCGCCCGGCAGCAGGCGATCACGGATCTGCGAAAAATAGCGCGGCCAGAACTGCTCGCCGACGGCCTCGATCATTTCGATGGATGCGATCCGGTCATACAGTCCGCGTTCGTCCCGATAGTCCTGGAAGCGGATTTCGACCTTGTCGGCAAGGCCGGCATCGTGAATGCGTTTGCGCGCATAGTCGCGCTGCTCGGTGCTGATCGTCAGGCCGACGACTTTCACGTCGTAATTCTTCGCGGCATATTCCGCAAAGCCGCCCCAGCCGCAGCCGATCTCCAGCACTTTCTGACCTGGCCTCAGCTCGATGGCTTCGGCCAGCCTGCGATACTTATTGTGCTGGGCGGCGGTGAGGTCCTGCGTGCCGTCCTCGAAAATGGCCGAGGAATAAGTCATGCTCGGATCGAGCCAGGCCGAATAGAAGCGGTTGCCGATATCGTAATGCGCGAAGATATTCCTGCGCGCCTGCCGCTTGGTATTGCGGTTGAACCAGTGGCGGACCACCTGCACCAGCCGCATCATGGGATTGTTGCCGAGCATCGACTGGATCAGGTCGTGGTTGACGCAGAACAGATAGAGGAATTGCGTGAGGTCCGGCGTGTCCCAGTCGCCGTGGAGGTAGGCTTCGGCGATGCCGATATCGCCGCCATTGATCAGGCGTTTGGCGAAGGCGTAGCTGTGGACTGTCATTTCCGCGGCGGGGCCGGGCTCGCGACCGCCGAGGCGATAGCGGCGCCCGTTGGGCAGTGTCACATCGAGCGTGCCGCGCGTCAGGTGTGCGCCAAAGCCGAGCGCCATTCGGACGATCCTGGGCAGGTCTGCCAGGATGCGTGCGGCATTTTCCGGAGTGACGCTTTCCGGCGCAGTGAAGGTGAGTTCAGACATGTGCATCCGCCGTCAAGATTGTCGTTGTGCGTTGCGAGAACGCTCAGCGTGCCGATGACTTGACGGAAATATAAGCGCGGCTTTGTTCAGTCGCCAAGCCGGTATTTCCGGCACCGGGTGACGGCCGCGGGACCAGACGGGCGCCCTTGAGCCACAGCCGCAATGCCTCCCAGTGGATGGCGGCCATGATCTTCAAGGTGACGAGCGGGAGGCCGAAGAAGGACCGCAGCAGAGCCCGCGACGTCAGAGGGCGGCGACGGCCATGGAAGGTCGCGGCAAGGAGCGGGCCTTCCGCATCCGTCTCGAGGATGCGCAGCTTCACGTCATCTGACGGCGGTGACACGCGGAAGTGATAGCGCATCGCCGTCTCGATGAAGGGAGAGACGTAGAACAGCTTGTCCTGAACCTGCCGTATGCCGGCATCGCTCTGCTCGCCGGGGGCAACCGGTAGCACGTAGGGATGGATGTCGCCGAAGGTGTTACGCACCTCATAGATGATCAGCGCGAGCGAGTCGTCTGCGCGATGGCAGAAATAGACCGACAGCGGGTTGAAGGTGTAGCCGAGCAAGCGGGGATAGCAGAGCAGTTCGACGCGGCCGCCCGTGAGGTCGATGCCATGCCCCGCCGCGCAACGCTCTGCATAGGCGCGCAGGGATGAACCGTCGCGCTCGCCGTGATCCTTTTCGTGGAAGCTGTAGAGCGCGGGGCGATTGACACCGAACAAGCGCGACGTTCGATCCGCCGCATCCAGCCGATCGAGGTCGATCAGCAGGCTCATGACCCGGTAGCTGAAGCGATGGCCCATCGGCTTCAGGCGCGCATGCATGACGTCGCCGAAATACAGCGCCGCCGGTGCCGTTGCTTTGCCCGCGCTTACCATCACTATTCCGCAGCCTCCGCCAGTTCTGCCGGTGTTTCGCGCCACGGTACCGTGGCGCCCAGCGCTTCTGCGACGGCGAGGCCTGAGCGCAGCCCATCCTCGTGAAAGCCGTAGCCCGTCCAGGCGCCGCAGAACCAGGTATGGCGTTTGCCCTGGATGTCACCGAGGCGCTTCTGCGCCGCAAATGCCTTGGCGTCATATTGCGGATGTTCGCACAGGTAACGCCCGAAGGTCAGGGTAGGATCCGGTGCGAAAGGCGGATTGAGGCTGACGAAGAGCGGCTTGTCGTCCGGAATGTCCTGCAGCTGGTTCATCCAGTAAGTCACGGCGACATCGTTGAGGTGACCGCCTTCGCGCTTCCAGCGCAGGAAATTCCACGACGCCCATGCGTTGCGGCGCTTCGGCATCAGCCGGGTGTCGCGATGTAGATAGACGACATTGGGTGAATAGCCGATATCGCCGAGCACCGATGTCTCGTGCTCACTTGGATCGGATAGCAGCGACAGTGCCTGATCGCTATGGGTCGCAACGACGACGTGGTCGTAGCGTTCGTGATGGCCGCGGCTGTCATGCACCGTGACGCCATGGATGTTGCGCTCGATCGATGTCACCGCGCAGCCGAGCCGCAGATGATCGCCGAAAGCGGCGGTCAACTTCTCCACATATTGCTTGCTGCCGCCGCGCACCGTGCGCCAGACCGGGCGGTCATATTGCAGCAGTCGGTGATTGCTGAAGAAAGCGACGAAATTCTCGGCGGGAAAATCCAGCATGCGATCCGCCGGCGCAGACCAGATGGCAGCGCCCATGGGCGCAAGATAGTCGGTCAGCAGGCGCGGCGCGAACTTGCGCCAGCGGAAATAGGCACCCAGCGTCATGTCGCCAAGCAGCCCGGCCGCCCGATCCTTCACGCTCTGCTCGTTGAAGGTGAGGATGTCGCGCAGCATGCGCAGGTAGGATGGCGACAACGCATTGCGCTTCTGGGCGAACAGGCCACGCGCCGTATCCGCCCAGTTGTCGCCGCCGCCCTTCCATTCGAACCGTCCGGCATCGGCGCTGACGGAAAAGCTCATGCAACTGTCGATGGTCTCGACGCCGAGATGGGCGAAGAGCGCGGTGAGGTCGGGGTAGTTCAGCTCGTTATAGACGATGAAGCCGATATCCACCGGGATCTGCTCGCCGTCACAATCGACGGTCACCGTGTGGCTATGGCCGCCCGGGCGTAATTCGCGGTCATAGACCGTCACGGGATAGCGCTTCGACAATGCCCAGGCCGCGGCATTGCCGGCTATTCCCGTTCCGATCACTGCGATGCGCATTCCAAAGTCCCTTGAGGTGGCCTGATAATGGGGAAGCTACGGTCGAAATGAGCCTGCGGTTTCACCGGCGGAACAGGCGCGAGGCGGGGGAGATGGGCGGCAGCAATATCGAGACACATGAAATCTTCGTAAGCCGGAGGGCGCCGTATCAATCGTCAACTTCAGAACGGGCCGATGAAATAGGGGTATCTGTGCAAATAGGAGCGTTTTCACACGCCTAACGCCCGAGCCTGCTTGCACGTTCCGAAACGCAAGAACACTGTCCGCGGCATCCGCGGGCGGCTAGAATGGGCGCACGTTTCATCGTCCAGCATCACCCGGTCAACGTGTCGCAGTCCATTGCTCCCTTCGTCGTTTCCCCCTGCATTTTGCGGGGTCTGCGAAGCCTGTCTACGGAGCGGCTGCGGTGAGGCGTCCGGCTGTGCGAATCATCAGCCGAGTGCTGGCCGTGCTGATGGTCGGATCGGCGTTGTCCGGCTGCATGCTGACGTCGGATCTGCCCGATCCGGCGCTGGATATCCCCACCGTTTACAAGGATGCCCATACGTCCAGGCCGGGGGCGGCCACGCCGTCGCTCGACTGGTGGCGCGGCTTCCGCTCCGCCGAGCTGACCCAGCTCATGGAGGAGGCCCAGACGGTCAACCTGGATATCGCGGCGGCCGTCGCCCGGCTCCGGCAGGCCGATGCGCAGGCGCGAATCACGGGCGCGGCGCTGCTGCCGACCTTGAGTGCGGGCGGTCAGGAAAACTATGCGCGCACCTCGGGATCGAGTGCCAGCGGCCTCACCAATAACGGCCGCGAGATCACCAATTTCCAGGCCTCGCTGTCGGCCAGCTACGAGATCGATTTCTGGGGCAAGAATCGCGACGCGGCGCTTGCCGCCGAAGAAACCGCCAATGCCAACCGTTTCGACCGCGACGTGGTGGCGCTTACCACCATGGCGGCAGTGGCCAATGCCTATTTCCAGGTGGTGACGGCGCAGGACCGCATCCGCACCGCCGAGCGCAACATCGCGAGTGCACAGCGTATCCTCGATGCGATCAAGCAGCGCTTCAGTGCCGGCACGGGCACCGATCTGGATGTCGCCCAGCAGGAGAGCGTGCTCGCCAACCAGCGTGCCTCCGTCCCGCTGCTCCGCACGACCCTGGCACAGAACAAGCATGCGCTGGCGACGCTGGTGTCGCGGCCACCGGAAAGCGTGCGTGTCGCTGGCGGGACGCTGAACGCGATCGCCGCGCCAAAGGTGACGCCGGGGCTACCGTCCGAGCTGCTCACGCAGCGCCCGGATATCCGCCGTCAGGAAGCACAGCTGGCCGCGGCAACGGCCAATGTGGGCAGTGCGCGTGCGCAGTTCTTCCCGACGATCCAGCTGACCGGTTCGGGTGGCTATCAGAGTTCGGCGCTGGTGGCGCTGTTCAATCCCAATGCGGCGTTCTTCAGCCTTGTCGGCGGCCTGACCCAGCCGATCTTCGATGGCGGCCGTATCCGCGGCAATTTCGAGCTGACGCAGGCGCGGCAGGACGAACTGGTGCAGACCTATCGCAAGACGGTCGTCTCCGCCTTTGCCGATGTGGACAATGCGCTGGTGGCGATCCGCCAGACCACCGAGCGGCTGCGTCTGCAGCGCGAGGTGGTCCGCGCCTCGCGGCGGGCCTTCGAACTGTCGGAGCAGCAACTGCGCGCCGGAACCGCCGATATCGTAACTGTGCTAAACACCCAGCTGACGCTGTTCCAGGCCGAGGACACCCTGTCCCAGGCCCAGTTGGCGCGGCTGCAGGCCTTTGTCAGCCTGTTCCAGGCGCTGGGTGGCGGCTGGGAGCCGAAAATGGAAAGACCGGTCAATGCTCTTTAAGCCGGACATGAAAGCCGCTGGCGACGGCGTGGCGAAGGTGGCCGGCAAGGCCCGCCGCCGAACCGTGTCGATCGCGGTGACGCTGCTGATCCTCGGGGGCCTCGGCTATATCGGCTGGCGCGCGATGCAGCCGCAGCAGGGCGGCGGTGGCGACATGCGTCGCGGTGGTTTCCGACCGGACATGATGACCGTGCCGGTGCTGGCGGCGACGCCGAAGATCGAGGACGTGCCGGTCTATCTCGATGGCGTCGGTGCGGTCCGTGCGCTCAATAATGTCACTGTCCGCGCGCAGGTCGATGGCAAACTGATCAAGGTCAATTTCAAGGAAGGCCAGGACGTCAAGGCTGGCGACGTGCTCGCCGAGATCGACCCCGTGCTCTACAAGGCGCTTTATGATCAGGCCGTCGCCAAGAAGGCGCAGGACGAGGCGACCCTCGCCAATGCCCGCCTCGATCTGATCCGCTATGAACAGCTGGCGCAGTCCAATGCCGGCTCCAGGCAGCAGGCCGACACCCAGCGCTCGCTGGTGGCGCAGCAGGAAGCCCTGGTGAAGTCGGATCAGGCGGCCATCGACAACGCCGCGGCCACGCTGAGCTATACGAACATCATCGCGCCGCTGTCCGGCCGCGCCGGCCTGCGGCAGGTCGATCAGGGCAACATCATCCGCGCCTCCGATACAACGGGTCTCGTGGTGATCACGCAGCTGCAGCCGATCGCCGTGCTGTTCAGCCTGCCGCAGCAGCAGATCACGCGCGCCAACGCAGCGGCAGCCAAGCGTACGCTGTCGGTGGACGTGTTCGGCAATGACGGTGTGACGGTGATCGATACCGGCACGCTGACCGGCATCGACAATCTCGTCGATGCGACGACAGGCACGGTGAAGCTGAAGGCCGAGTTGCCGAACGCGAATTACCAGCTCTGGCCGGGCCAGTTCGTCAATGTCCGGCTCAAGGTCGAGACGCTGAAGGACGCCATGGTGGTGCCGACCTCCGCCGTGCAGCGCGGCCCGGCCGGCACATTCAGCTATGTGATCGGCGAGGGGGATGTCGTCAAAGCGGTGCCGGTGACGGTGACACAGCAGAACGAATTTTCGGCCGTTATCGCCAAGGGATTGTCGGTGACGGACCGTGTGGTCACTACGGGCTTTGCCAATCTGTCCGACGGCGCCAAGGTCAGCGTCGGAACCAATACCGGCGAGCCGGCAGTCGATCTTGCGCCACGCAGCAAGCGCGGCAGCGGCAAGGGCAGTGATGCAGGCGAACGCCGCAGCAAGCGCGGGCAGGGCCAGCAGCATGGCAGCGACGGCAATCCGTCCGCGCCGATGGGACAGACGGCGCCCGCCGCCGGCCAGCCCAGCCAGGGCACCCCGCCGCAGGGAGCAAAACAGCCATGACGCCGATCCTGACCGGTCGTCGCGGTTGATGGCCGCGACCGTGAAGAGCGCACAACCATGAGCGTCTCCGAACCCTTCATCCGCCGGCCCGTCGCCACCTCCCTGATTGGGGTGGCGCTGCTGATCGGCGGGTTGCTCGGCTATTTCGCGCTGCCGGTCTCGGCGCTGCCGCAGGTCGATTTCCCGACCGTGCAGGTCTCGACGCAATTGCCGGGCGCGAGTCCGGAAGTAACAGCCTCGCTGATCACCGCGCCGCTGGAACGCCAACTCGGCCAGATCCCGTCGCTGGTGTCGATGACGTCGACCAGCTCCTATGGCGTCAGCCAGATCTCGCTGCAGTTCGATCTCAACCGTGACATCGACGGCGCGACGCAAGATGTGCAGGCGGCGATCAATGCCGCGGCGGGGGTGCTGCCGCGCAACCTGCCTTATCCGCCGGTCTATGCGAAGGTGAACCCGGCCGACGCGCCGGTCATGACGCTGGCGCTGACGTCCGACACCATCGCATTGCGGGCGATGAGCGACCTGTCGGACACACTGTTGGCACAGCGGCTGAGCCAGATTTCCGGCGTTGGCAAAGTGGGCGTGCTCGGCGGCCTCAAGCCGGCGGTCCGCGTGCAGGCAGATCTGGCGCGGCTCGCGGCCTATGGCATCTCCATGGAGGACCTACGGACGGCGATTGCCGGCGCCAATGTGTCCGGTCCGAAGGGATCGCTCGACGGCCCGCAACAGGCTTACACGATCGCGGCCAACGACCAGATCGTCGCGGCAGAGGCCTACAAGCCGATCATCATCGCCTATCGCAACGGCGCGCCGGTCACCATTGGTGACGTCGCACAGATCGTGGACGGCCTGGAGAACAACCGCACCGGCGGTTGGTATCAGGGAACGCCGGCAGTGATCATCGAGATCCAGCGCCAGCCCGGCGCCAATGTGATCGAGGTGGTGCGCCAGATCCGCGAAGAAATCCCGAAGGTGCAGCGGCTGATGCCGGCGGGCGTCAAGCTGACCATCGTCAGCGACCGCACGGTGACCATTCGCGCCTCCGTCCATGACGTGCAGTTCACGCTGGTGCTGGCCGTCATTCTCGTCACGCTGGTGGTGCTGCTGTTCCTGCGCTCGCTGCGCGCCACGCTGATCGCAGGTGTCGCGCTGCCCTTGTCGCTGATCACCTCCTTCGGCGTAATGTATTTCGCGGGGTTCAGCCTCGACAATCTCAGTCTGATGGCGCTGACCATCGGCACCGGTTTCGTGGTCGACGATGCCATCGTGATGATCGAGAACATCGTACGGCACATGGAGGAGGGCGAGAGCCCGATGGAGGCGGCGCTGAAGGGCGCCAGCGAAATCGGCTTTACCGTGATCTCGCTGACCGTCTCGCTGATCGCCGTGTTCATCCCGCTGTTGTTCATGTCGGGTCTCGTCGGCCGCATGTTCCGCGAATTCGCACTGACGCTGACCATCGCAGTGGTGATGTCCGCCGTGGTGTCGCTGACGCTGACGCCAATGATGTGTTCGCGGCTTCTGAAAAACTTCCATGACGAATGGCAGGTGCCGGGCCTCGCGACGATCAGCGCCGGGATCGATCGCATGGTGGCCTTCTATCACCGCACGCTGTTGTGGGTGATGAAACACCAGCCCGCCACACTGGTGGTGACCTTCATCACTATCGCGGCCACGCTCGGCCTCTATGTGATCGCGCCAAAAGGCTTTCTGCCATTGCAGGATACGGCATCGATCACCGCCGTAACCGAAGCCGGGCCGGATGTCTCCTTTACCGAGATGCAGAGCCGGCAGAGCGCGGTCGCAGCCATCATCCAGGTCGATCCGGATGTGGCAGGGGTGGTATCGGTGATCGGCGGCGGGTCGGTCAACCCGACCACCAATGTCGGTCGCCTGGTGATGACGCTGAAGCCGCTCGGCGAGCGCAAGGACAACATCACCAAGGTGATCGCCCGGCTCAAGGATCGTGTCGCGACGGTTCCGGGCATGACCGTCTATTTCCAGCCGGTGCAGGATATCCAGATCAGCACGTCGGCCAGTCGCTCGCAGTATCAATATACGCTGACCGGCACGGATGCGGCGGAGGTGACACAGTGGTCGCAGCGTCTCGTCAAGGAGCTGCGCAGCGATCCGATGTTCCGGGACGTGTCGTCGGAAGCCGCCGTCGGCGGGTTGCGCGCGGCACTCGATATCGATCGTCAGCGTGCCGGCCAGCTCGGCGTCAGCCTGCAGGCCATCAATGACACGCTGAACGATGCCTTTGCCCAGCGGCAGATCTCCACGATCTATGGCCAGTCGAACCAGTATCGCGTGGTGCTCGAAGCGTTGCCCGAACAGCAGCGCGATCCGGGCGTGCTTTCAAAGCTTTATCTGCCGGGTGCCAATAACGGCACCAACAATGCGCAGGTGCCGCTGTCGGCCGTCGCCACCCTGACGCGGACCACGGCGCCGCTGGCGATCTCGCATCACGCCCAGTTCCCGGCGATCTCGCTCAGCTTCAATCTCGCTCCCGGCGAGGCCCTCGGCAATGCCGTCGAGGAAGTGAAGGCGATCGAGACGCGGATCGGCATGCCGAACAGCATTGTCGGCATGTTCTCGGGCGATGCGGCCGAATTCTCGAAGTCGCTCGCCGGTCAGCCGTGGCTGATCCTCGCCGCCATCGTCACGATCTACATCGTGCTGGGCGTGCTCTATGAGAGCTACATCCACCCGATCACCATTCTCTCGACCCTGCCTTCGGCAGGTGTCGGCGCCATCCTTGCGCTGATGCTGTGCGGCGAGGATCTGTCGGTGATCGGCCTGATCGGCATCATCCTGTTGATGGGCATCGTCAAGAAGAACGCCATCATGATGATCGACTTCGCGCTGGATGCGGAGCGCGAACGCGGCATGGCACCGGAAGCCGCGATCGTCGAGGCCTGCCTGCTGCGTTTCCGTCCGATCATGATGACGACGCTGGCTGCGCTGTTCGGCGCGCTGCCGCTGGCGCTGGAAAGCGGCACCGGATCGGAGCTGCGGTTCCCGCTCGGCGTCTCCATCATCGGCGGCCTGATCCTCAGCCAGCTCCTGACCCTTTACACCACGCCGGTAATCTATCTCGCGCTTGATCGCGTTAGCCGACGCTTTGCGCGGCGCACGCCGAGGGTGGCCGGTGCTGCAGGCACCAGCGGGACGGGAGGGCCGTAGTGGCGATCTCGATCTCCGAACCATTTATCAGGCGGCCGGTCGGCACCACTTTGCTGGCTATCGGCCTCTGCCTGATCGGTCTGGTCGCCTATCGCTTCTTGCCGGTGGCAGCGACGCCGAATGTCGATTTCCCCATGGTGATGGTGATGGCGTCACGCCCGGGCGCCGATCCGGCGATCATGGCGTCTACCGTGGCCGCACCGCTGGAGCGCCGGCTCGGGACAATTGCCGGGCTCGAACAGATCACCTCGACAAGCTCGCTCGGCTCTACCCGCATTATGATGCAATTCGCCATCAGCCGCGACGCTGACCGGGCCGCACGCGACGTTCAGGCCGCCATCAATGCCGCGGCCTCCGATCTGCCGACCGACCTGCCGACCCTGCCGACCTTCCGCAAGGCCAATCCATCCGCGGCGCCGGTGTTCATCATCGCGCTGACGTCAAAGACAATGTCGGCATCGGCGATGTATGACGTGGCGGATACCGTGATCGTGCAGCGCATCGCCCAGGTGCGGGGCGTCGGCGAGGTAACGGCGCTCGGCGCCGACCAGCCTGCTGTCCGCATTCAGCTCAATCCGGTCGCGCTTTCCAATGCCGGCATTGCCACCGATGATGTCCGCACCGCGATCGTCAACGCCAATCCCCTCGGGCCGGTCGGCATTTTTCAGGGCGCGCGCCAGAGTGAAACGATCTCGATGAATCCGCAGATGCGGACCGCGGAAGAATTCCGCGAGATCATGATCAAGAGCTCGAATGGCAATTTCTTGCGGTTGTCTGACGTGGCGGATGTTCAGGACGCCACCCGCAACAGCCGCTCGGTCGCCTGGTTCAACAAGCAACCCGCGGTGCTGATCCAGATCACCAAGCAGGGCAACGCCAATGTCATCGACACCGTCGACCGCGTGAAGGCGCTGCTGCCGGATCTCAAGCAGTGGATTCCGGCCGGCATCGAGGTGTCGGTTCTGACCGACCGCACCGGCACCATCCGGGCTTCCGTCGAGGACATGGAATGGACGCTCTTGGCCACCGCTTTCCTGGTCATGGCCGTGGTGTTCCTGTTCGTCCGACGCGGCGTGCCGACGATCGCCGCCGGCATTTCGGTGCCGCTGGCGATCGCGGGTACTTTGGCCGGCATGTGGGTGGCCGGGTTCTCCATCAACAATCTGTCGCTGATGGCGCTGGCGATCTCGGTCGGCTTCGTCGTCGACGACGCCATCGTGATGATCGAGAACATGTTCCGCAATCTGGAGGAGGGCATGGCGCCGCTGCAGGCTGCGCTGGAGGGCGCGAAGCAGATCGGCTTCACCGTGGTCTCCATCAGCCTGTCGCTGATCGCCGCCTTTATCCCGCTGCTGTTCATGGACGGGCTGGTCGGGCGGCTGCTGCGCGAATTCTCGCTGACCCTGACCTTCTCGATCGTGGTCTCCACGCTGGTCTCGCTGACGGTGACGCCGATGATCTGCGCGCGTTACATCCGGCACACCACATCGTCCACCGAGACGCGATTCGATCGCATCGTCGAAGGTGCGCTATCGCGCATCATCACGGCCTATGAACGGTCGCTGCATGCCGTGCTTGCTGCTCCGTTTCTGACGCTGATCGTCTTCTTCGCCACCATCGCGCTGACCGTGACGCTCTACATCAAGACGCCAAAAGGGTTCTTCCCGAATGACGACAGCGGCTTCGTGATCGGTTCGACGCGCGCCTCGGCTGATACGTCGTTCCAGGCCATGGTGCCGCTGCAGCAGCAGGTCATGGACATCGTCCTTGCCGACCCCGCCGTGGCCAGCATCGGCTCCTCGCTCGGCAGCTCCGGCTGGGGCGGCGGTGGCCCGCGCGGCAGCCTGTCGATCGCGTTGAAACCCCCGGCCGAGCGTGACGGCGCGTCCACCGAGGATGTCATCAACCGGCTGCGGCCGAAACTGAGCGCGCTGCCGGGCATTCGCCTGTTCATGTTCGCGGCGCAGGATCTGCGCGCCGGCGGGCGGCAGAGCGATTCCAACTATCAATATACGCTGACCTCCAGCGATCTCGACCTGCTGCAGAAATGGGCGCCGCTGGTGAGCAAGCGGCTGGAAAGCGTCGAGGGCGTCACTGACGTCTCCAGCGATCGCGATCCCGGCGGGTTGCAGCTCACGCTGCAAATCGATCGCAAGCTCGCATCGAGCCTCGGCGTCGACGTAGCCGATGTCGACGCCGCGCTCAACAACGCGTTCTCGCAGCGGCAGATTTCGACCATCTATACCCAGCGCAACCAGTACAAGGTGGTGTTGGAGATCGACCGCAAGTTTCAGAATGATCCGTCGGACCTCGATCGCATTTTTGTCGCCGGCGCCAACGGCGCGCAGGTGCCGCTATCGGCGATCGTCAAGGTGACCCGCACGCTGTCGGCGCTCGCCGTCTATCACTCGCAGTCGATGCCTTCGACCACGGTGTCGTTCAACCTGCTGCCCGGCGTGCAGCTCGATTCCGTCACCGCGTCGATCCAGCGTGCCGTCGATGAACTGCACATGCCGGAAGGCATCCGCGGCGGTTTCGACGGCAGCGCCGGCGATTTCAACAAGACCGCCAGCCGCCAGCCGCTGCTGATCCTCGGCGCCTTGATCGCGATGTATATCGTGCTGGGCGTGCTCTATGAGAGCCTGATGCACCCGCTGACCATCATCTCGACGCTGCCATCGGCGGGGCTTGGGGCATTGCTGGCGCTGCAGATCACCAACACGCCGCTGACGGTGATCGCCTTTGTGGGCATCATTCTGCTGATCGGCATCGTCAAGAAGAACGGCATCATGCTGGTGGATTTTGCGCTCGAAGCCGAACGCCAGCGCAATCTGTCGCCGGCGGATGCGATCTTCGAGGCTTGCCGGGTGCGTTTCCGGCCGATCCTCATGACTTCGCTTGCAGCGGCCTTTGCCGCGATTCCGCTCGTGATCGCCACCGGCCCGGGCACCGAGTTGCGGCGGCCGCTGGGCATCACCATCATCGGCGGCCTGTTCGTGTCGCAGATCCTGACGCTGTATACGACGCCCGTGATCTATCTGCTGATCGACCGCTTGCGAAATAGATACCGGTCGCAGCCACTGCCGGCGCCGGCCGAATAGCGCCGGGGCTGTTGAAGCCGCCACGCCCGCGGCGTATAGCGGGCAATGTCCAGCATCCAAGACCTTCCGCCCGGCGAGATCATCGAGATCCCGGAATGCCCGCATTGCCAGAAGCCGGTGCCGCTCTGCATCTGCGACAGCATCGAGCCAGTTGAGAGCCGCGTCGAGCTCCTGATCCTGCAGCATCCGCAGGAACAGGATCGTGCACTCGGCACGGCCCGCGTCGCCGCTCAGCATTTCGAGAATGCGCAGGTCCGTGTCGGCCTGTCCTGGCCCAGCCTGTCAAAAATTCTCGGCCGCACCGTCGATCCCGCGCGCTGGGCGATTCTCTATCTCGGCTCGGCCAAGGTGGCGGATTACGATACCGACCTCGACATCCTCGCCATCGACCGCAAGGGCGAGGCCGAGATGAATCAGAAGGCGCTGCTGCGCGACATCGAGGGCGTGATCCTGCTGGATGGCACCTGGAGCCAGGCCAAGGCGCTGTGGTGGCGGAATGCCTGGATGCTGAAATGCCAGCGCGTGATTCTCGGCCCGGCCGCACCGTCGCTTTACGGCAAGCTGCGTAAGGAACCGCGCATGGACGGGCTGTCCACTATCGAGGCTGCCGGCATGGTGCTGTCGGCGCTGCAGAAGAAGCCGAAGATCGCGGAAACGCTCAATGCGAGCTTCGAGCGCATGCTGGCGCGCTATCGCGAGGTGCAGGCCGAGATTCCGGAACTCGCCCCCAAGGCGAAAAAGCGCGACTGGCGCCGGCGCGGCAAGAAGAAATGACCGGGCAGGGCGAAAGCCCGTCCGGATCCCGTCGATTCGTCTAAGTGATTGATCGGATTGATGGAGGCCACGTCGGGAATCGAACCCGAATAAACGGTTTTGCAGACCGGCGCGTAACCATTCCGCCACATGGCCCCATAGCGGGTTTGTTACAGACCGTTCGCCGTTAAGGCAATGCCCGGTTCGTATCTTTCACGCGGGTTCCCACCATCACCCGCGCAAAGGTCTTGGAGAGGCGGCCTCAGCAGGAGGCGTGCCAGCCGTCCGGGAACGGAATATGGGGCCAGGTGCCCTCATTGTCGTTGGCCGCGGTCGGAATCGGCGCGAGAAACATCATCTGGCTGCGAAAATCGTCTTCGATCTCCGCTTCGATCTCGGTCCGGACCGCTTCCAGAATGTAGTCGAACTCGGCTTCGCTCATGGTCAAACTCCCTGTCTTGCGGGCAATTTGACGAAAAGCTTTTGTGGTCACGTTGCGCGGATCGCTCAAATTGTAGCGATCCACCGCACAGGGCCGTGATGGTTGCCGAAGGGTTACGACGACGGACGCAATTTGCAGGAGATCATCGGCCGTGAAGGCGCGATGGCATCGGCAGGCACTTGAAAACATACGCAAACTTTACGGACGCACGACGCATCGGCCACGGCGTTAGGCCGCGAGCCGATGTCAGGACTTCTGGGAACAGCAGACGATCAGATTTCGATCGGCACTGCGAGGCGACCGATGAGCAATGCCACCTCGTCGAGATGGTCGTCATCGTCGTGCTCGCGCTCATGGGTTTTCACGGCTGCGGCGAGGCGCGAGACGCATTCGTCATCGCTGATCAGGGGCAGGGAGTGGATGTCGGTCGGAAGCGCGCGGTCGGTGTGCAGGGCGGGCATGAATCACCTCGTTTCGATTCTGGACTTGGGTCGACGTCTGGACCTCAAACTTTGCGACGCAATAAGTCGAAAAGGCGACGGAAAGGTCCTGTGAGGCGGCATGATCCGTCAAAGTTTTCCCGGCAAGAACGGCGCCAGCCCCTGAAAATACGGGTGTTTTCAGCGATTTCGGCGAGTTTTCCCCGGCCGTGACGACAAGATGAAACATTCCGCATTTCCTGCTTTCCAAGCCGGGATCGCTTTGTTATACGCTGCCGCACGCGACAAGGTTCGCGCTTTCCCTGGTAGCTCAGCGGTAGAGCATTCGACTGTTAATCGAATGGTCGCTGGTTCGAATCCAGCCCGGGGAGCCAATTTCCTGCCTTAGGGCAGACGTTTGGCAACATTCTTGGCAACGCGCGTTGCTTCTCATCCTTGCTTCAAAGAGTTTGGCGCCAGCCGGGCTTTGCTTCAGAAACGGCATTGGCGACGCTTTTTCAGAGAGAGAGAGCCGAGGAAGAGCGAAACCATAATTGAAAGTCGTATGGAATCGCTGGGCACAATTGATAATGTCCTCTCGATTCAGGGGGGGATCAGTGGTTGAGAAATGCTCCGATTGCGGGGAAACATTGCCCGCAGCAGAACGTTCGTGCGTTGTATGTGGGAAGGACGCTGGCTTTCCGAACGTACGTCGAGCGAACCGGACAGAGGAAGTCGATGCCTTAAGACAGCGAAAAGACGACGCCTACGCGGCGTCCAAGCTGCGAGGAGACGACGGAAAACTTCGAGAGTTCGAGCTAACGGTCCAGTCTTCGAAAGCCGTGATGAACCGTTCCCTCGGCGCGTTGGACAATTGGGTACAAGAGGCGACCCCTCTCTTTGTTGCTTTTCATAAGCATGTGCGCTCGGGTGCGCGGGTCGTTCTGTCCGACGACCAGTGGGACGAACTGAGAATCGCAGCGGAAAGCACCGTTAATCCGTTCTACTTCGAGGATCTAAATATATCGGCGCTGGCGATTGACGGTATTGGAATGCCGCATTACGGACCTTACTCTGTCACACTAAAGTCCTCGCTAATTCAGGCGCGCTCCAGTGTATTTGAAGAGAATCCTTTTCTCTTTCATCGCAGACACTTTGTCATGGCTGGCGACAAATGCCCGCCGGGTTATCGCGCGGAGTGGTCCAGACGATCCGATCTGGCTGTCGCCAAGTTGCACGCAAAAGTCACGAAAGATATTGCTCTTCATCAATTTCCCGGCATTTTGCTCGAAATTGCGTCCGCAGGGACCGGAAACGATGATTTTGTAGAGGTTCACACTTATGGACCTCTTCATCATCTAACGATAGAACACGTACGTGGACCAAAGCCGAAAGACCGGTACGATCGCGCCCTTTGGAAAAAAGTGCAGAAGCGGTTGACCAAGCTCGGCGCCACTTGGGACGAAGTGTGATGGACGTGATCATATCTGGCCAAGCCGGTATTTTTGCTTCGTTGAAGCCAGCTTTTCTTTACCGCTTAGATGATGACCTGCCAGTCCCGGTCAAAAGTCATAACATCGGCTTGGCGTTCGGCGGTTGTTCGGACGTACAACGGATGGTCGTCGGTTCACTCAAAGAGGCCCGCCGAGTCTGCCAAGTCGAATGGGCAAATGACCGTACGCTCCGCAGTGTTCTATCGTTCTTAGATCGTAACGAAGAGCGGGTAGATCGCTTAGATTTCGCCGAATGTGCGGAAGAGCTTTTTGCAGAGTACTCGACTGACGATTTCATTCTAGCTCGGCTTTTTAATGCACCTTTGCCAGAGCAGGCTGATTTGTCCTTAGTCGATGAGATTCGGACACAGTGCCCACGGACGGCTGCCATTATTGATGTAGTTGCAGCCGATCAAGCTATCATTCGAACCGTTGCAGGCGCTTTGCACGAGGCGATCAAGCGTACCTTAAACGACGCAGACGAGCGTCGAACCGTGGAAGACGCGATTACGAAAGTTGGCGCCTCAAGGCGCATCGTTGAACTGCTGAAAGCGAAATCAAGCATCGATTTTTTTGTATTGCAATTAATTGCACAGTTCAGACAGCTAAGCGGTGCTCGAGAAGTTATCGAGTTATGGACCGACCAAATGCGGTCGAAGAAAAAAATCGATCCTGTTCATACTTCGGAAGAGGCAGACTACGGTTCTTTGCATATTACGGAAGGTGTTGGAATCGGTCGCCGTCGAGCATTCGAACAGGCGATGAAACAACAAGCTGCTATCGTCGAAAAACTCAAAGCTCGAGATCTTGATGGCGCGAGGCGATATGCGCGCGATTTACTTCAAAGTCAGCGACTGACGTCGGCGCCGGAGCATATTGGTAAGTCACTCAGCAATCTGTCTCACCAAGCAAAAGAGCTAGGTGTTCCTGAATTGCAGATTGAGTGGGCTGAGATGGCAGTCGCAGAGAATGCAGCTGATCCTTTGACGTTTTCGCATCTAGCAGACGCGCTTATTTCTGCTTTCCGCTTTAATGAAGCCGAAAAGGCGATCAGCTCGATCGAATCGTTGGGGGCGACACTATCTGCCGCGAATGCTCGCGCGCGCATATTGAGAATGGCCGGTAAGTTCAGCGATGCGCGCGAGGTGTTTCTACAGGCAGCCACCGATCACCCGTATGACGAGACGGTAACGTACTCGCTTCAGGGGGCTGCCGAGTGCCTGCGAGATATGAACAGGTATGAGGAAGCGCTTGCGGAGTATGAGCAGCTTACCGAAAATCATCCGCTAGAAGGCTCTATGTGGGCCGGACGTGCCTCAACTTTGATGGATCTTGGCCGCTTTGACGAAGCGATCAAGATTTTTGGTATTTCGGAATCGAAAACAGCCTCTGGTCGCGTACCTAGGAATGGGAAAGCCTCCGCATATAAGAGGAGAGGCGACCTCTTTGAGGCTCTAAAATTATATAACGAGATTGTCCGGGAATTTCCCCATGACCCGGTTGCATTGTGCGGAAGAGCAGAGGTTTATCGGGATCAGGGTAGACTTGATTTGGCCCTCGAAGATTTCAGGGTTGCCGTCTCCTGTTCGCCTTTCACACCTGGTCCCCTGATCGGCCTGATTGAGACATTAAAAGATCTGCGACAGTTCGATGAAGCGGCATGTCTTCTCGATGAAGCAATGACCCAATTCTCCCTGCATGCGGGTATCGCCTCGCTACGAGCCGACTTGTTGGCGCGACTTTCCAAGCTTCCCGAAGCGCTGGCGGCTTATGATCAACTCGTTTTGGACTTCCCGTTCCATACCCACGCTCGAAAGAGACGGGCAGACGTATTGCGTCGCATGGGCAAGCAAGAGGACGCGTTGAAAGAGTACGAGGCTATCGAAGCTGAAGTGCCTCACTATCAGTTCGCAAAACTTGCAAAGCTTTCCTTGCTCATTGAGTTGGGGCGCAGCGAAGAGGCTATAGAGCAGTTTTCCAGTGCGGCCCCAAAGTCCGAGCTCGAATGGCGTTTCTATTTTTTGAGAGCTTCCGCGGTCGATGCGATGGACGGCGCTAAGAAAAGCGATCATCTCTTCAGGAATGGCATGAGAGCGCCTTTCGCGAAGCAGCGGCGAGTATTTAAGGCCGCTCTCGGACGTGTTCGGCTTATTCGGCAGCAAGCGTCTGAATCTTTAAAAATCATCGACGCTGCGGCTGGAGAAGTTTCAAACGTCGTTTGGCTCCATGCGCTCGCGGCCTCGGGTCGAAAAGAGCGAGCGAAGCGTACGTTCAACGAGATTGTTTCGACTGAAACTAGCGCAACGATTATAGAGCTCAGCCGCGAGATCGCAGCGCGGTTTAAGCTAGTTGAAGGTATACCGCAGCTGAAATCACGAGAGTGGATCTTCGAGGCTGAACGAAGAGAGCTTTTGCTCGAAATTGCGGCTTGAACCGTTTTTACTAGGTGGACCAGTTCTGCGTAAACATCGGGTTGCGCCGAAAGGTGGTTAGGTGCTGCCGCGCGGTATGACCGCCAAGGACTGCCAATATTTTCGGTCTATTCGCTCCCGATAAACGACAAAGCGCGCGGCATCTCGGTCGCCGGAATACCTTACCGCGACGAGAGTTTGCCCCGAGCAGGACACTGGTTTTGGCCACAAGGAAATTATGCGCGACGCCGAATCTGGATGCTGCTTTGATCAGAGGTTGTATGCCGTCCCTTCGCTCTGACAATCTCTGACGTGAGAGTAGGGACTAGTGTAGGCGCCATTTAAACCTGCGCCCCACGTTACATACCTAGAAATGAAACGTTCAGTTCTGGGAAATGAAACGTCTAATCTGGAAACGAAAATTCAACCTGAACGCGATCTTGGGGCGATCGTTCGGAGCCAAAGTGCTGGCACTGTTGCCAGCTAGTTGCCAAAACTAGGCGATTTAGTCCGCTCCTCCTGCTAAGCCTCTGCCGTCATTTAAGATTGAATGCCGGACCATTCGTTCATGTATCGTCTGTCCCGATTTCCTGCTCTGGGGACGGTCATAGGCGCGGGCGATGACCAGGGTCTAGACCGGGGAGGGCGGGCTGGCGCTGCCCCTGCGGCTGAACGCGTCGATCGCTTATGGCCGCCACTTCTCGCCTTTTTCACGAAGCTCCCGAAGCAGGCGCTCGTGCAGGCCGTCCTGGACGTCGATGCCTTTGGCTGCAATGGCTCTGATTGTACGGGTGAGGGCGCGCGCGTCGGCGACAGTCGAACCCGGCAGCTCTCCAACCTTGAGCATAGGGCGGGAGTCACCGATCTCGTAATGGCAGTGCAGTGCCACTGTGCCGCTTTCGCGGACGTAGGCGCGCAGACCAGGCTCCATGTCATCTGAGACGCTCAGCTTCTTGACCTTGAGCCGGCCTGTCTGCAGGGCGCGCGCCATACCGAGTAGGATCTCCTCGGTGAATTGAGACTCTTCCGGTGCAATTTCGAGTTTACGAAGGGACCGAGCGTTCGGGCCGCGCTTCGTTGGAGACTTTGTTTTCTCGGCTGTCATCCTGCGAACCTACTGCAGCTTTGCGGATAGTCAACAATAGGCCGAACCTTGCACTCGCTCCTCGGTTGCGCTTGACTGGTCGCGGATCGGGGAGAGACACATGCGCATTATTGCCATCGTCGCGACACTCGTCGCGAGCGTCACCGCGGCTGCTGCCGACTGGCGCATTCACCAAGAGCGCGATCGCATGACGGATAGAACCGTCAAATGGGCAACGGTCACGGCCAGAAGCGACAGCGGCTTTACCGGCACGCTCATGCTGACCTGCTTGGTGCACGATCTGGTCGGCGGCTATCATATCAACATGCGCACGGACCGCGCCTTTACTCGAGGCAACATGGCGCTGCGCTACCGCTTCGACGACGAGCCCGTGGAGGACCGCATTGGGCCGGTCAACACCGCCCGCAACGGCATGGACGGGATGGTGAGGCCAGACGAGGTTCGAGACGCGAAACGCATCCGCGTTGAGATACTCCCTGCCGGCTCGGTCGCGCTCCATTTCGATTTCAACGCCGCTGGTCTCCGGAAGGCTTTCGAAGCGGTGCCGTGTAAAAACACGCGGCGAGTCAACTGATCATTGCAAACCGCACTCACGCCGCAGATGCGGGCAGGCCATGAGATCATGTGTGAAATGAGATCAAAAACTCGACTCTCAGACTTTTTCAAAATCTGCAGTGCTGTCGAAACTCTTTGCATTGCTATATCTGATCTCATGATCTCATGGTCAAAACAACATGTTGAATTCGTTGATCTTTACATCATGAGATCGGCCCATGTGATCTGATTTCCGCGATACCATGATCACATGGCTAGTACGGCGGCGGCGCGACAAACGTCTGGCCTGGCATCGGAGGCGGACAATCTGGGGCGCGAAGGACCATCCATCGCACGCGCGTTCGATCTTCGCCCGGTCGAGGATCCATCAGCCGCAGCCGCGGTGCCGTGTTGAGGTCGTGGTCCTTCGACACCCAGTAGTCAGGGATGCGGTTGGATCGGGCCTTCACCAGACCGACGCGTTTGCATGCGTTCCCGACCTTCGGCTTCCCCTTAACGCCTTTGCGATTGAGCGCCTCTGTCAGGTCAGTGGATGTGAGATAGAAGGGGCCTTGCTCGCTGCCGAACCATTCGGAGATGTAATCTTCATATAACGGCCGCTCGCGCGCATTCTCCTGATGCTCGCCGGCCGTGGTCCACATGTCGCGCGGGATGCCGAAGCGCTCGCCCTTGGCGAACAGAACGCAAGCCTCTGCGAAGAGTTGGTCCCTGTTTGCCGTAATCCATGCGACATCGATCTCGCGCTGCACGTGCACCGGCAAAAACCGTCGATTGCCCGTTTCGTCGCGCAGCGGCGTTTCGTCATTGCTAGTCGCGATGAAGATCATCTGACGTGGATGATCCCCAGCGATCGTCGCGTATTTCGCCGTAAAGCGATCCGTTGTGCGCGTGATGAACGCTTTGATATCTTCAATCTCTTTAGTTCCCTTGCCGGTGAGTTCGGCCCACTCTATGCACCATTTGCCAGATATTTCCGGAATGAGGTCGCCAAGGCCGCGTTTTAGCTGAAGTGAATCTGCGAACCAGTCCCGATCCGGCATCAGCGCCCGCGCAAGCCCAGATTTCGTCATGCCCTGATCACCAATGAGCAGCATTATCTCGTCGTGTTTTTCACCGGGGAGCCGGGCACGTTTGACGAGCCCGCCAATGACGTTACGGCCGACCGCAGCGTGGTAGGAATCGGCGGGAACGCCGCAAGCATGATGCAGCCACGCATCGAGACGGGGCACCCCGTCCCATTTGAGTGGGTCTAGATAATCGTGCAGCGGGTTGTAGCACCGACGGCGGGCGATTGTTGTCGCGCAGGAGAACAGAAATTTTTCCGAGACGTGGAAGCGGTGCTTCGCCGAGTTGGCTTCGTAGTGCAGCGACTCAAGATCCCTTTGACCTAGTGGCGACCACAGTTCTTCGTTGCGACAAAACTCTACTACCTGCGCGAAGTTATTGTAGCGCAGCTCGGTGTTGAGCAGTGTGAGCAGCACATCGACGTTCTCGGACACATGGGCGTCAGGCTGGTTCTTGGTGTTGGTGATCCAGCCGTTGGATGTTCGCGTGAGCCGCTGGATCTCGCTTTCGAAACTGGTGAAGGCGTTTTTCAGCATTCCTTCTGCCAGTCGCGCGCCTGTTGCGCGCACGGTGGCGACAAGCGAGTGGTAGGTGATTTCGTGTGCGAACCGCAGCACGGTGAAAACGGGGCGAACGCTGTCGAACTGCAAAGCGGAGCGGCGCGTCTTGGCGAGGGTCAACACCTTGCCAATAGCTTCGGTAAGCGGTGACCGCAACTCAGCCGCGTTCAGATTCAGCGGTAGTAAAGTGTCCGCATCTGTGTCGTGCAGCACGGTTGAGTTAGTCGCGTTAAACCGCGCAAGCATGGGCAAGCCAATATCGACCGCGGCAGCAGTGTTCCCGCCGACCAATGGGAGCGCATTTGTCGGGAGCGGGATCGAGGCGGTGGCGGGGACTCCCGCGAACATGTCCTGCGTTGTTTTGGCCGGGTTTTTGGCACCGCCGCCGAGGCCGCTATTGATGGTGAGCAGACACTGTTCTTCGTCCTCGGCGGTCAGGCCACATTCATCGCACGCGTTCAATAGGTCCGCGAATGCGACATCACGCGCGATCTCACCGGCGGCGACGTATCGGCCGACTTGAAAGGCGCTCCTATTGAGCACGTCGTTCCGGGTGCCTGTCTCGGCTGTAGCCACGGCATCACACGCGCTTTGGAGTGCGCGCGAAGCCTGCGAGCCTTCGAGCGGGCGCAAACCGGCTGGAGCTTCTCTCGCGGCTCGTGTCGCTGTCGAGCGGTCGATTCCCTTAACCATGACGAGCAACCATGCGGGCGCATCGGCGATCGGCAGGGCATTTCGCCAAGTGTACGCGCCTTTCCCAGGCTTGACGCTTGGAGGCGCCAACACCATTCCGCCATCACCGCGCACGTCCACTCCTGGTGCGAGTGCCGATGCGGAATTTTTCACCGGGAAGCCTGGATGTCTGAAGTAGCGATGAATAGAACCGCTCGGGCTTTCAGCCTCTCGTGTCGGCAAAAGCGCGCCGTGCACAGCCTCAAGCGCAGCGAGCGCGGCAATGCCGTCGACCGCGTGTCCTTCGGGCGTGTCTGCCTCGACAACGAAGACGCCGGAATCTATGCCGGTCATGATCCCGACGTTTGCTGAGCTGTAGCGCTTGAAAATTTCGCGGACTTCGTCTGGTCGGTTCGTCGCGCCCCACTTCCGGCCGCTGCTGAACTCGGCGGATAGATAGCTTTTCTTCTCGCCGGCTGGCGCCGGGAAGACGTGCCAGCCGCTTGTGGCGTATTCGACTGCTGCGATTTGAACGGCATCCATTAGGCGTTCGCCTTTGTGTTGCGAAGTCGCAGAAAAGCCGGATGCTCAGCATCCCATCGGCTCGCTGTAATTACGGATTGACGGAGCAGGAAGTGCCGTCCGGCGGCTTGCCATTCCGGGGTATCGCAAAGAGCGTAGGACCACGCTGCATCGATGCAGCGGACTTCGCGCTCGGCCAGATGCTCGCAGGAAACGGAGAACAATACAGAGCACGCCTTCACCGAATTCTGCATCGTTTGCCCGGTCGCGAAAACTTCCAAGATGAGGCGGTCGAATGCGCGACCGCGTTCCGCCCAGGTGCGCGTGTGAAGTGCGGCGTCGATCCAGGTCTCCACCAAGTCGGAGTTGCGCACACTGGACGGGAGCGCCGGATATCGCGGATTGGCAGGGCGGTGCAGGGCGGCGCTCGATTGTCTAAGAGTCATCAGAGTCTCCATGCCGAAAAGCGGCGGTTGAGACCCGCAGAAACGTTGACAAATCGGCCGAAATGCTATAGGCAGGGGTTGCGAGCGACTACCAAAGATTTCGACCCGTGCGGCAACGCGCGGGTTTTTCTTTATCAGTACGGTGGCGGCGGTAGCGTGTTCGGGAGTGGACCGAGCATGTCAGCTACACGGCGCAACACTCTCAGATCAATTCGGGAATAGGTGGTGACCAAGGGCGGCTGCTCATCCGCCCGGGCGAAGTGCAAGCTGAATCCGTCCCCCCGGTCATCAGGCAAGAATGAGATAATCGCGCTGCGCCCGCCGTTGTAGAAGTCGACAAAGACGCTTTCAGTCAACCGGTGTTCCGGAGCGCGCAGATGGTCGATGATGACCGCGAGCGCCTGACCCAAATTGGTCAGCACGTCGATGCCGATCGATCGTGCCCGTTCCAACGAAGCGGGCCGATCCTCGCTCGAGATGAAGAAAAGCGGGAGACGCGACGTGTGATGCACCACAGTAGCGGCATTGCTCTCGGTGACCGGGAGTAGGGCAGCCAAGAGCCCGATCACGCTATCCCTCGCGTCGATGTTCGATGCGCCACGGCCGCGTTTGGAGGGCGTGGTGCGCACGATTTTGCCAAGACGGCGCATCGTCGTGGCGGGCCGCCCCAAGTCGGCCTCACAGTATTTGACGAAATCGTTGAACGTCGCAGACATGATTGTACACTATCGCAAATTATGCGGAGTGTCAACAAATATCCAGTTTGGTCTTACGGAGAGGTCACGCGAGGCCGCGTATTCCTGCCCCTTGAGACGTTTCGGGTAGGAACGTTATGCCGGCCCGTTCCAGCGCCGCCTGAACCTTTGCCACCGCATTTGCCCTGACGGCCTGCCTGTGTTGAAGCGTCCGACTGACGCCGCCGCCCATAATTGCAGGCTCGCCATCCTCCTTTTCGAGCAGCTGCAAGGTCGATGTGGCTATGCCGGACGCCGTAGCGAGATCCGCCAATGTCCAGCGCAAAAAAGCCCGTGATGCCCTGATCTGCGCGCCCGTAATACCCATGATACTCACTCCCACAATGCGGGTTGTATGTTCACAATAATACGGAGAGTCAACAATCATTGCACTTGAGATTTTTTATTGACTTGCCTTTGTGTCGCGGTTAAATTCACCGACATTGAAAGGCAGTTACGCCGCTGATGAGGGAGTGTTCGTTATGGCCCGCAAGTTCACGAAGGTTGCAGAAGTGGTGCTCGATCGTTCGGTCCCGCATGCCCAGTTCTTCGATGATGATGTGGATCTTTATTTGGATCATGCGCAGTCGGAGGAGGAGGTGCTTAGCGAGTTCGAGGTGGACGGTTGCGATATCGACCTGTGGGACAAGCTGCCGGGTCTTGGCTGGGATTACGGCCAAATTGAGCAGTATATCGCCGCTAATGCAGATGAACGGCTGGCGCTCCGTCGCATTGGCTATGGCTTTCCGGCGCCGGTTTCTGTGCGATTTGCTGCCGAACGCGCAGCTGCATAAGCTTCTGCGAACCCGGCGTCGCCGGGCTTCAACGGATCGCCATTGCCGGCCTTCAGTAACGGGCCGCCGCGCCAGGCATAGAAGTACTGCTGCTTTGATCCGTCAGCGAGGCGCTTGGTAGCAGTTGCCAAGCCGGGAAATAGCTTCGGGCGTCTAACCATGATGCTCATGGTCGCGATGATATGTGAACTTTACGGCGCGTCAACAAAATGTTAGTGACGCGCTATGCGTATTTTTGTGTCATGGCTAGGCGATGATGGCCTCGCGGCGCCCGGCGCGGAGTGGCTGGGCTTCTTTCAGGACGGCACGGTGCCCGTGGTAGGGGATTGTTACGTTGAGCCGTTTGGCGGCGGCGAAATGGGCGTGGCTCGGGTAATTGAGCGATACACCTATCTCGACGAAAACGACGAGGAGATATGGCACCTCTTTCTCAAGACTGTAGACATCCCGGCCGATCGCCAGCGCGCGTTCCAGCTGCGTGAGATTGCGGAAGAAGCTGGCTAATACGGCGGCGCAAGCCACAACGGCTGCGCTACTTCCAGCGCTTCACGGCCATAGCGCGCAACTGCGGGGCCGCCGGGCGCATTGCGCCACAGCACGAAACCTCGCACAGCTTGAGCCGCGATGTCCGTTTGCCGAGTGTTTCGGGGCTGGCCGATCAGTTCGAAATAGCGCGTCGCGTCGGCCTTTGTCAGGTGCGGCAGGTCGCCTACTTGAGCCATCAATGGCGGCTCCCAGATTTCGTCTACTGCTGGATAGCCGGTTGTAGGGATCTGCGTTGTCGTTCGCTCCGCGATGCCTTCAAAGACGGGCGGGCCGCCCGCGATTGGGTTCGGTGATACGAGCGACCGCACGATTGCAAAGCTAGGCTCGGCGGGCGGGATTCGCTTTTCCAGAGCATCAAGCCGCGCTCGTAGCCCGCTACGGCCCGCCATGGTCAATCGTCCGTTCGCCCCCGGCCAGTCGACGCTCGATTTCATCGATGCGCGCGGCCTGAGTGGTAGCCTCCACCGCAGTCACGTATTCAGCCAGCATTTTAGAGATCGGCGCGGCTTCCTCTGCCGAGATCTGCCCGGTCGTTACCGCGGCAACCAGAGCGGCGCTGGCGGCGGGAATGTCCGCGACACTCGTGATCGCCGGGAAGTCGTCAATACTCACCACGGAGCCGCGACGCGGCGGCGATATTCGCTCCACCACCAGCTTCGCCGCGGCCATGTCGCCGCGCAGGGCCGCCTGAATGACGGTTTGAGTGATAGCTTCCCATTGGCCGGCCATGAGAGTTTCCATCGCCGTAGTGACGCGGTGACGATGGCCGCGTCGCGTGACCTTGTTTCCCGGCACGAAGCGGCCGGTCGCGTCGCGGTCGGTTTCGGGAAGCGGCTGGGGCGGGGGTAGGGGCTTTTGATGCAGCAACTGCTGCTCAAGTGTCTTCGGTGGGTACGACGGAGGCGGCGGCAGTGGTGAAGTCGTCATGACCTACAGTCAGCGGCAATACAAAAACGCCGCACTCGCCATTCAAGGCGTTTGCAGCGTGGACCGTCGTCTATACTGACAGGGCGTGATTAATTTCTGGTTAATCCGCCCAAGACCCTGATCCGTTGGTTTCGCGACCGCGGCCCCGGTAGCGTGCGGGCGGTCGCCAGCAGTACCATAGCCCTCATTTCCTTCCAAAGACCATCAGGAAAGGCCGACGCAGGAGCTTGTGAAGGCCGACTGCCGCGGAGCGATGCTGCACCTCGCGCCCCTCTCTAAATAAACGAAATTGCTCTTACGGCCATCTAGGAGTGCAGTGGGTAATGAGGCTTGCGAGTCCAGGTGGGAGCAAGCTCGCTTCAGTCAAGGAGCGCGAAAAACGAGACGAACCTCTAACTTTAGGTCCGGCATTTGGGGCGACGCGCCAAAACCAACGGCGACGCCTCTAATAATAGTGCCTGCAAAGCTAAGAGTGGCTTTGTCCAACCCGAACAAGGAGGGAGCGTCCGCGTGACGCGAAGTTTGCACCGTAGCGGCAAATTTGCCGTCGTAGTGCTGGTAAGTCCCCTGATAAAGCAGGGACGAGTCGCCTCCCATAAGACGGCCGTCACGCAGAACGATTACGCCTGACCCGGCCGGCCCTCCCGGGCCTGCCCGAAACGTGATGCTGTAGAGACCATTGGAGAGCATGAACTTCGCCTCGGCTGCGGAACCCGTCGCTCTTTGGACTACGGCACGGAGAAAGCGGCTTCACCGTCAAGCTTGCGCAAAGCAGCCTTCAACTTCCGTACGCCAGCCAATTCGATATTGTGACGCTTGGCTACCTTAGCGACTGCTGTGGTGCGCCGGTTCAACGCCGCAGCGGCCCGAGCGATTGACGCTCCTTGCTCTGATAATTGCCGCAAGCGAACTATATCGGCATCTGTCCAACTACGGCTTGTAACATGAGGCATAATCGTCTCCCTAGTTCGGCAGCTGCAGCCCGGGCGAATTTGCCCAGCGCTCTGCCAGGGCTTCGATTTCGGTCTTTCGGGCTTGCTTCATCAGCTGATCGCGCTCGATGCCCGGAGGCATCTTTCGCGCTTCGGCGCGAAGCAGCTTTGCGCGATCGAGAGGGATCGCCGGAGGATTTTGCTGAGATCGCGCTGTGTCATGCGCACATTCCCTTTCCATACTGGAGGAGGGCGGGAGCGCAACCGGCGTTCTCATCACCGATAAATACCAAGGATCGTGCGGTAATGGAAACAGTTCACGCCTCTATAGCGCGAAAGTCTAGCCTTCTTTTAGAGTAAGTTTTTGGAACAAAGCCATCGACCGCAATTCCTCAGATAGAGGTGCGCAATGTTCCATTAGCTCATCAGTAAGCTATGTATTCCATCCGCAGTTATTGAACAGATGAGGCGTCGGCGCCTTTGATCGATCGATCGGATTTGGCTCAGCGTGTTCGCCTCCTGCAGGAGGATGACCCAGATCAGGTCGCTGATGGCGACGCTGAATCCTGATCTTCGGGTTCCGCCGCACGATCAGTTCCGATCTCACATCGCGCACATTTGAACCAGTAATGCGCGGGACCGGAAATTGGCAGCGAAGCCCGCACTAAGCCCATCCGCACTTCGCAGGTGGGGGCGTGTAAAAGGTTGCTGCCCGGCGCGGGGCATTCCAAAAAGCGCAGAATGCATGAGACCGCTGGGGTAGTCTGCTAATTTGATAGGGAATCTACTAAGTCGCTTCGCTGCATAGTTGTGTGGCTTAGCTGCACGGCTTCAACCGTTATCAAGGCGAGTTGGGACGGGTCTTGCGAAACATGGGTGAGCCGTAACCCGAGAGATGGCTGAAGCTTGGATGGAATGCGTCTCCGAGGCTCGTGTGGGCGTTCGCCGTGCCAATTACTGCCCCTCGTGATAGCGATCGCGGTAGTGCTCCAGCACGAAGGTCCGCAGTCCGGATGAGAGATTGGGCCTGTCGCGCTTACTCTCCACATCTGCGATGAGTCCGAAAAGCGACGCGTTGCGCTCTTGCGCGATGTCCTTGAGGGCATCCCAAAAAGCATCTTCGAGAGTCACGCTGGTCTTCCTGTCGCCAATGACAACGGACCGTTTTCTGACGCTCGATCTGAGCAGGCGTCCTTCAGTCATCATATGCGCATTCCGATGGTCCCGGTCAGCAATCATCGTCGGCCCCGCGCGTGAACGGAAGTGGAGAAAGGGACGCGCCAGCGGGAGATGATCCAAATTTACGACGTCGGCAATTTGAACAGGCAGGATGACGTGTTTGCGGCATAACTGCATCGTAGTCCTTGCCTCACCGTAAACAACGGCTGAGACGGTATTCCAAGTTAACCTCGGAGAAAGGATACCAGTGCGCACGGAGGCAATCACGGCGTGTTGCGCGGCATAAAAATAACCTTGTGGTATTTGTTACGCATGGATGCCTACGAGATTGCCGAAATCGATGGCGGCTACGCCGTGTTGGCTCACGGCCGACCGCAGATACTGTTTAAGTCGCGGCAAGAGGCTGAGGCCGCGCTGAAGCAGATCCTCGACTTGGGGGAGTTCGTGTCGTGGCATCAAGTGCTGAGATCGGTTGGGGTACGGATTAAGCCTAGATGAGCGATGGGGCTGACCCGTTCAACGTGGCCTGGCTGTTTTCTTGACTGACCGAGCGGGCCTCAACCTCCCGATGAGCCGGGTGGGTCGCGGCCGAGTTCTTCGCTGCGATTGCACGCACTAAACACATGGTCATGCTAGGCGCCTCCTCGCGGGGGGACGCTTACCCTCCCAGCCCAAAGCCAATCTTCACAGCATAACCGGGGGCGTCTGCCCGGTATATGATATGAAATAGATATCTGGTTCAGATAGAGATGTATTAGTGAGGATCGGTTGGGCCGACGGCCGTTGCCGTCACTTGCAGCCGCTTCGTCCAGCCTGTCATGAAGACTTTCGCCGCCTATCGCAAACAGCCGCTAGGTATGGGCGACGGACCAAGGCCAAATTCCGCGATAATCCAAAGCTGCTCGCATACCGCGGAGATGTCCGTCTGTTGGCTGAGAACAGCGCCTTTGTAAGCGATTCAACCGCTGTTAAATTGGGTAGTGGTTATGACTATGCGCCTAGGGCTATCTGCTTGGCCATCCAATATCGCACCCGCCAGAGCCTCAATCTCCGGCCGATACTTTTGAAATATCGACAGAAGGATCTCAGGGCTGCTGTCCTGCATTTCCAACCGTGCTCGGATCAAGAGTGTTGCTTTGGTAATCGCGCACGTCCGTGCACCATCGGGACCGCCGATTTGGAAGTGCACAAAATCACCGTGAACGACCGCCATCTACTTGCCCCTATCGCTACACTGCCGAAGCGCTTGGGAAAGTTACGCGTTCCTTTCAAGGGACGTGTGCATAAGTACCGCGACATGGCGTTCCGGTTCAATGACGATGTGTGGGTATGACGTGATCGTGGCCGACCCGCGTCGATCGCCGGTGGCGACCGGAAATGCCCAACAGGCGCCTCCCGCGCGCTGCGCCGGCGCCTGGCGTGGTAGCGGCGAGGGCCGTCTTCGTGCTGCGCCAGCAAATCAGCGGTTCAACTGGATCCTCTATGACGCTAATTTCGCGGCCTGCGCACGGGGCTTCATCACGTTCCATCGCCGGATTCTCGATCGTGACCCCTCACGGCGCCCGATGACCTGATTGGAGAATGAACCGAATAGCTGGTGGCGAGAACCGTTCATCGTCTCTGGCGTCTCAACGAAACTGGCCGCTCAGGTCAGCGCTGGCAGCCTTTGTTTGTCGCCAGCATGAAATTGGCTCGCGTGACAACGCCTCGGTTAGACGGTAATATAAAACATCACCGCATATTCGTGGCCTCCACCGGTGACTGAGAGCCGATCATGCTCCCGCCAGAGAATGCGGGAGCGCTAGGTGAGCAATCGTACTAGGAATGTGAAAGAGCTAAGGTCAAAGGTTGATAGGTATCGCCTGCTGGCGCGTCTGGTCACTGATACAGAAACGCAGCAACGTATTCTCGATCTAACAGATGAATTGGAACAGCAGGCTCGAGACATCGAGCGAGGCAAGTAGCTCTGCGAGGTGAGCTTGATGTTTTTGCGCCCCAAGCGCGCAAGCCTTGCTCGTTAGAGGCGCCTTTTGCTAAATTTCCATCATGGCGAAGAAACTAATTATGCGACCGCGCCGAAAGTGGACGGGCGCCGACCTTGAGAAGATGGCTTCGCTCCTTAGGCAGGGCCAGCCCATCGAGAAAGTCGCCAAGGCACTTGGCCGAACCGTACCGGCGGTTCGCTTGCAGGCGACCATGCATGGCGTGTCGGCCGCGGGAAATCTAATGCTAAGAGAGAGGCGCAATCGAGAGCGTGCGCTCTGACCGCATCAGTCCGCGGTGCCATGCCTCGCCACATGCGAGCCAAATCGTCGTCGTATGGAACGCCCTCGAATGTCATGCTCCAAAGTGTGAGTTGGTCGGAGTCTTTAGGCCGAGGAGCCGGCGGTGCCGATGCCCAAAGTCATAAAAGGCCGCCCACAACGAGTCCGCCGAACGCCGCGACCAAGGCGGCGAGTTTGAGCCAGTCTCGGCGCGTGAGGAAAATCACTCGGGTTGATGGCGAGCGGCCTCTTTAACGGCTGCTGTTCCAGATCCCACCGGGCGATACGCACGGCACGCAAAAATTGGTACGCACCTGCGTACTGCGTACCAAGTTGCAGCTGTGGATCAGGTCTCGCAGTCGGTTGTCAGGAGCACTCTCGAACGGCAGCGTCTGCTTTTGAGATGGAATCGGGCTGGGTCCGACAGTCGCATCTGAAGCCGCATGGCGCCGCGCCCAGGCGGCTTTTTGCGTCAGGTCAGCAAAATGCCGCCGGCATTCTCGCTCGGCGGCGTTTGGGTCTTTTGCAATGCGTCGTCGAGGAAAAATGCGCGGCTCCCGCGTGGATATCTAAGCACCTACCGGCTGGCCGGTCCATGGGACGATCGCGCAGTCCTGCGCCCTCAGCGCGGAGCCTTCGGCTCCCGCAGCGCTTCATGGTCACCCTGAAATTCTGGCCCTGTCCAAGGTTTTCGTGGTGCTCGACGACCGTCTCGTAAAGATCCTTCGGGAACTCGCGGAAATAGTCTTGCGCGCGCCGCCGCGCCTCGCCGCCGCGCCTCGCCGTAGCGCATGGTGAAGGTGTAACGGACGTATGGGTCTTGAGGCATCGGTGAGGGCGACTAAACGCCGTGCCGGCGGGCGGGGCCAATTTGCAACAGGGTCGCTATCGACCTCCTGCCTGCGTTCGCGCACCGTTGACATCGGAGGCGGCTGGCAAGATCGTGGATGTAAGTCGTGGCGACGTGCGGCAGCTGAGCAAGGTCCACGTCGCGCTTGGTGCGGCATCGAGAGCATTCGATCTCAAGCCAAAGAAGCCGCCATTAATCGCCTGATCGACCGTAGGCGATGGGTCGATCGGCTCGCCGTCCGCCCACATGCGCTCGTTCAAGCTCTCGCATGACAGCTTATCGGCCTCCCGGATCATCTTCTCGCCGCGAGCGCGCAGGTCTTCGGACTGCCGGGCGAGCATCAGCGTGACGCCGCGAGCCTTCGTAAGCTCTTTCCGCAGCGCTTTGCGGTCGCCGCCAGACATCAGAGTGGGATGGCGCTTCTGGGACATTTCGCGTCACCGCTAAGCCTTCACGACGTTCGGCCAGCAACCGTCGTCGTCACGGGATCCGGTGCGAGATTGGCAGCCCTGTTCGAGCAGTTTCCGGCCGACGTCTTTCGTAGGCGCCTGGCCGCCGTACAGCTTTATTGCGTCCGCGACAGTGACCTCGACGATCCGGAAACAGCGAAGACACTCGAAGCGGATCGACGCCCGGCGGGCGTCTACGAGGCGGCGCGGATTGGAGGACGGCCGCAGGCCGGTCGCCTCGGCGCGAGGATCAGAGAGAATGCTCTCCCAATAGGTGTCTGGCGTCGGGTCGGATGGCCCTAGCGCGGGCGTTTTGTCATCGACTGGGAGACGCGCCTGTGCGGCCCGGGCTAGATTGCGCGCGGTATCTTCCGCGCGCTGTTGTTTTGCCGTTGGAAGACGCCACTCTGCGCATCGCCTATTCGCCATCATCGTCTCCGTCAATGAAGAACGAATAGAGAACATCTGGTGGGGGAGTCAATGGCCTTCGATCACAAACTGCCTCGACCGAGGCCGAGGCAGTCTGCGTTGTCGCTAGCCTCTACCTTGTAAAAGGTAGCTGTATGCCCCCAATACCGCCAAGCCTCCGACAACAAGCCAAACCACCAAACTGATTGTCAGCACTTTGGCAGGAAAGGGAGTGTGATCAGTCTTCGGGGTCTCGTGCTCTGCAACGGCAGTCTCGTTCTGGTCAGGCATGGCCATCCTTTGCGGCGCAGCTCCATGCTGCGGGAGCGAACTGAACCGTCGCGCGAACCAGTCGTTCCGTTTCGCAAACACCAAGCGGCAATGCAGGCAGTCTGGCAGAGCCGACGTCGTGCCAGCATGGACCCGGCGGCTCCGCTGCCGGGGCGCAGAGCCGCCGAGGTGGCCATGTGGATGCGCCATGACCGCCGAGCTGCTGCGAACAGCTCAGGTTGTAAGGATCGCACGGCTTGGTACGCGAGCAAGATTATAGCTGCGTCAGATCGCTATCTTGCAGGCGGGATCAATCCGGACGAGGGGACGTTGCTTCGCGGAAACGAAGCATCAAATGACAGAAACTGATGACAGCCGCCCCTTTGCGCTTGTCGCTTCAGAGTGAGAAGAGCCCTCAAGCGCTCTGCGCGCAGAGCGCGTGGATTTAGGTCAACCAACAGGCGGCTCGACGGCGGAAGGATGCAGGGCAATCGCCATCGAGCCTAACCGGGCAGAATGGAGAAAAACTGCACCGGCGTACGAGCTAAGGCCTTGGTTTTGGCATCGTTCCGTCTCACAGCTCCGCCGCGAGCGCTAACGATGCCAGCTTTGCGGCGGCCCGACGGCGATTGCCGCGCACATCTCCGTCGGGCCTGATCGAACCAGAACAGGAACACTGGCCCGACGTGCGGAGCTAAAGCCGCGTAGCCTGCCTCGTTCCGTTAGCTCCTCGTATTCGAGGTCAGCTGCAATTCACGGAAATTGACGCATACGCCGACGCTGTTCAGCGATGCCGACAAGAGGAAAGCCGAGCTTCCGGGCTTTGGTATGCACGACTTCTCGAGGCCGCCCCAGCGCGGCTGCCGCACGCGCGACGGTAGCTCCGACTTTCGAAAGAGCGATTAGCTTCTCGATCTCTTCCGGCTTCCAAGTAGCCTTTGTTGAGCGCGGCATAGAGCTCCTAAAAAATCCCGGACAAGAGAACCCGACGCACTGAGAGTTCCCGGAGGGGAGGCGCGCCGGGCCCGTCGACGGGGAGGGGATTAGCGGACCTCGCCGACTTGCCGAGTTGAGCACCCCTGACCTGCGGAAGCCAGCGCAATCGCTCGAGCTAATTCGGAACGTTGACGACAAGCTCCGGTTGGCGTTCGGGCAGACACAAGGAGCAATCATGAAGAAGGTTTTGTTGATAGCCGGCGCGCTGGCTTTCTCGACGGCAGCTTTCGCACAATCGGGCACCTCTACCACAACCAGCCCCGCTGCAGCAGCAAACGATCTAGCGGCGTGAGCAACGGTCCTGGCGGTCCGGCGAACGCCGGTGCTGTCGGCGGTGGCTCGGCAGGTGCCGGCTCGTCGTCCGCGGTCGGCGGCGCGACAGGTGGTGGCACGGGCGCGACCGGCGGAGCCGGTGCGGGCGGTGGCACGTCCGGCGGGGCTTCGGGCGGATCCTCTGGCGGAGGCGGTAGTGGCTCCGGCGGCGGTTCGGGCGGAGGCGGTTCCGGCGGAGGAGGCGGTGGTGGCGGCGGAGGCGGAGGCTAGCCCTCACGACCAAGCGACGGATCTGCGGCTCGCTGAAGCGAGCCGTTTCCGTTTTTGCTCAAGAGCGCGGAGAGGCGGGTCCCGCGGTCTTGCGCGCGGGCCGTTTGGCATTGCTGTTCCGACAAAGCCTTGCGTAATGACCTTCGGTAGCAAAAATGGTGCAGGCGCAGCGCCGGCCGGAGATGAAATGTTCAAAGAGCGGACCGTTATTGTCGTAGGTGCAGGAGCGGGCGTCGATTATCAGATGCCACTCGGCAGCAAGCTTGTAAGCGACATCGCCGCTGATGTTCGATTCAGCTTCGGCCGGATGGGACCGTTCGAGCCAGTTACCGGTAACGCAGCTCTTTTTAGGCTGTTGAACCGGCGCTTTGAAGGCGATCGATCAATACTCAGCGCTTACGCTCACGCGGGAAATGCATTAGCGTCTGTTCTATCATCGGCCATTTCTGTGGACGACGCACTCTACCAGCTCAGCGAAACACAAGAAGCTGTGGTGCTGGGAAAGCTATGCATTGTCCGCAAAATACTGGAGGCAGAAGCTGCAAGCACGATCCGAAACGCTGATAACGGTCGACCGCACAACGGGTCCGGGCGGGACGGCTGGATAGAGCAGCTGTTCTCAATGGCAACGTCCGGTGTGCGGCAGAGCGAGATGGAGTTTGCATTTGATAAGGTGACGTTTGTCATCTTCAACTACGATCGTTGTGTCGAGCACTACCTTTATTGGGCATTTCAGCGCATCGGCATCGACGAAGGGCGCTCCGCTAACATCGTTCGGCAGCTGAAGATCATCCGACCCTATGGGGCGATAGGCTCCATCCTTAGAGATGATGCAGACTTCGTAGCCTATGGGGGCGAAACAGATCCGTTTCGTGCAATATCACGAATTCGGACCTACACAGAAAGCGATGCAATTCACGACGGCGCCACTCTCGTGCAAGCGATTTTGACCGCCCGCATGGTTATGTTTCTGGGCTTTGGTTTCCACGCTCAAAACATGGAGCTTCTAAAAGCTCCTGAGCTAGGATATCGCCACGTCATGGCGACAGTGAAAAAAGTTCATGACGGCAATAAGCAAGCAATCTCCAACGAGATAATCAGGAACCTGAGGTGCCAAGAACCCGACCGCGTTGCGCTCTTTAACATGACCGCGCCGGAAATGCTGCGCGAACTGCGACCGAGAATCCAATTGACGGTGGGCTAGGCTGCGTTAGCCGGACTGTAGCGCTTTTGGCTGCAGAGCAGGTAGGGGCTACAGCGCTCCTTGGTCATCAGCGCCAACTATGTCTGCGCTGCCTGAGCCGATATCTTGTTCGGCCCGCCAGTATCGAAGTTGACACCGATTTGGTCGCCGTTGACCCAAGCCAACGAGCATCGACGAAAAGCCAGTCCGGTCGTCGATAATAGCAGAAAAAATTGGGACAGGTTGAGGCCTGCAATTGGCGACTTGGTCGTCAACTTGGCTCCTGACTCGGAGACGTCATTCATAGTGCATGCTCTGCGCCAGGTGCCGTCGATGGCCATGATATGCACGTCAACGCCACGTGCGAAAATCACACGCTTTTCCTTGCGTTGGTTCTCTTTGTGCACGGGTAATCAGCTTCGGCCCTCAAAACAGCGGGCGCTTTTCGGGAAGGAATAAAAAATAACTGCGACAATGTTACCCATCAGTCGTTAACTTTGGCTTTATTCGGGGCGTCGCTCAGCATCGACCGCCAGGCAAGAAGCAAGCCACCAACGCTTCTCTCGAAGTCTCATGACTTCTTGAACGCCGGCGTAAGTCCAGGGTGTAGAGAGCAGCCTTTGTAATTCGAGCGCCTTTAACCCAGCCGAGGTCCTCCAACCCTTTGAAGGGTATCAACGAGACGTCTGCCGCGACGCGGATGCAATCACCGTTGGTGTTTAGCTAGAAGAAGTTTTTCGTCCCGCTCTTCTGGATTCGGCACAGCACCTCGGCCCTCTTCGACCAAGCAAGAGTGCCGTCCCTGCTCATGAGCATCGGGACCGTTGGGTAGAGGCATCCAATGAGACGGTGTGTCCAATCGGAGAAGCTCGTCGAAACAAAGTTCACCACCGCAGACCCACATTTCAAGCTGGGTGTCCCAACGCGCCGATAGCACTCCCGATCTGAACTCAGCATCGCCAGGCACGAACACCAGAACCGTATCTCCGTTGAGCGGAGCGCTATCAATTGTACGCCAAGCGACCATAAATAAGAGCTTTGAAGCGAAGTGCGCGAATCCGCGCGAATGTATGAACATGCTTAGCCGACGCAGCTTGCAAAGGTCGGTTCGGTAGCAGACTCTGGAAGACCTGCGTTGCCGATCCGCAGCGATCAGGTAGTTTCTCGTTCATCCGTTGCTCGACCTTCAATTGTCATTTTTCGGCGGATTCAATTCGCCGTTGAGCCACTCCTCAGCCATTTTAAGTGGGTCAGGGTCGACGGTCGTCACGATGAAGCGGCATTTCGAACACTCATAGTCGTTGGCAACGAAGCCGTCGCGCTCGGGCCCCGAACGCAACCAGAACGATTTTGCTCCGCATTTGGAGCAGGGGAGGTGTTCGGTTTTGCGGCATGATCAAGCTGCCGAGGTCGCTTCGCGGCACGGTTCTGATTTTGCTAAGGCGACCGGATAGGTTTTCGCAGCCAGAGCATTCAGCGACGCTCGTTCCTCAGCCAACCGTCTCTCGATGAATGATCTATCTGAAGCTGCCAAGTCAGCTCTGAGAAGCCGCCAGTACCGAGCGATGTTGTTGCGGTGCGTGCGGATTCTAGCCAGGTCTTCGTCGATCATCATCGTCACCAGACGGTCTTGGTTTGCTCTTTTCTGTTTGGGCAAGGCATCGGAGTGCCAGGCAAAATTTATAAAGCAGAAGTCTTACGTCAAGAGGCGAGTAAGCCGGCAAAATAGCGCGTTGATTTCCGGGAGAGTGTGCCTACTCGCAGAACAGCGGTCTGCCCCATAGCCGACATAGCGCTAGGATTGCTTTACGCGATGAGCACCAGATCATAGGCCTGACGTAAATGCTCGGCGATGACGGGGGCAGAGCGCGGTATCTCAACTCAAGTTGCCGCTGGCATCATCAAGCGACAGAAGAGACCGAGGATGCGATAGTCATCCGCTCACCGCTTGCATGTGGCGTAATGACCAGCTGAGAACTCGAGCATGTCTCGACCGGTCGCCGCGCAAACCATCTCCATCCCGACCTCTTTATCGCCGATGAAGCATTGAGCCACGATGCGGTCGCGGTTAGTCTTCTTCGATCGACCGTCGCAAGGTGTACCACCGCCGACTTGGATGCAGGCAACCTCTTTGCCCTCAATGAGGCGGCTTAGATCGCCGGCGGCCTGACCATAGCCTGGTTGGCCGCGCTCTCGGCTATCGACGCCACAGAGCCGGACGCGGACCTTTTTACCGTCTTCGATCATCGTGAAGGTGTCGCCGTCGCTGACGTTTCTGACCCGTCCAAAATGATGCTGGTCAGCCGAGGCTTGTGCGCTCCCAGCATTGTTTCCCCGTCGATCCAACATTTTTATGGTGTGTAGGCACGACAGAATGAAGTCAGTTCCTCTATCTGCACCTTTCGTCGTAAACGTTGGTAAATCTCCCGCCTTTCGAAAAGGTGGTTTTCTTAACCAGAGACGTGTTGGCGTCAGTCTTGCGGAGTTCAAAGCTTACGGTGCCACGATTGGTCCCGTGCTCGCCTTTGCAGCTCCAGCGAGTGGAATATCGCCCGCCTAAGACTGTGAACCCGCCTTGGACGGAGCATTTCCCATCCCATTCGATCATTGAGGTGCCTTTGAGAACCAGAACGCCTTCAAAGCTGTGAGGGGTGGAAGGGGTTTTCAGGAGGTCGGCGCAGAGCTTGTCTTTTTGACCATGCGTGAGTATCTCGCCGCCAGCTCTGCCGCCGAGGTTGTCTTCCTTCGTTGTCACCCAGATTCCTTCCAACTCAGCTGGGAAGGAGGAGTTCGGAGCGCTATTCGCCTTCATTGGTATTGAGGAGCTAAGCAATAACAATGCGAAAAGAGCGCTTTTTAGTAATGAAATCGCCAAGCATTTTCTCCGAATCTTTCAATAAGCGACAGACTGATCGCTCCAGTCGCTGGCAATAAAGTCGAGCGAATGACGGCTAACGTTCGCCTATCAGCGTGCACTTCACGGGGTGAATGGTCCTTGCAAGATCCGCAACGGAATACTGCTGCATATCGCAGTTGACGATGTTGTTTATGAAAACTCTTCGGCTCGAGTAAATCTGAACATTAACTTGCGGCTCTCGATCGTAGATGCGGTCCACCATCCTGCGATCGAACGTTCCGGCTGGCAGCGTTGCTAGAACCGATGCGGCGCTTGCAGCAACGTCAATTTCGACCCTCGAGAGCGTTATATCGGACGGCCAAGTGTCGGAGTCCGATTTCTTGGAGTTTCCGTAGTAGGTCGCCGCGAGATGGATCATCTCGTTATTGTCGCTCAGCTTCTTGAAAGCGGCGGGCGAAAATTCTAGGCGGAAGACGATCTCCTCGTACGCTACTGTGTTGGCGCTCGGTACAGAGGCTGCACCGCCACACCGCCCGGCAGTCTCGAGCCTTGCAATGTCGATGATTGCTTCCCTATCGCGCGCCGATAGCGGCAAATCCCTAATGTCGTCGTACTTGCACCCAGCATTTCCAAACATCGAGATCGCTCTAGATGTTTTGAAACAGTATCCGGCATCCTTATAAATCGAATTGCGGCGGAACCAGAGATTCTCACATGTGGTTTGAGCGTGGGATGCTTCTGCTGCTATTTTGGTTGCTTTAGTGACAGACACGATCGTGCCGCGCTCAACCGCTGCTTCGACCTCGCACAGATCGTCCATTTTGCAGCGATCCAAGATGCGTCTTCCTGCGAGCGAGCTGCTTATAAACGTGTAGTCTCCGATCGCTGAATCTAGCGATCCGGTTTTTACGATCCCGCGCACAGTCTTCATTTCCGCGGCAATGCAGCCAGGCCCGAATGTAAGAAGAGCTAGCGTTGCGGCGACAATTTTCAGCGTCGATTTGTTCATGCGGGGCCCTTGTGCGTTGCTAACGTCGGCATCTTATCAATAGCGTTCGACCTCGCTAATCGAGAGATGGAAGGCTTGCGCAGACCATTGTTCCCGTTGCGGCGTCTATCACAAGATATCCATTAATTTTGCCAGTGCCGGGGGAGGTCGAATTTGGCGGGACGTGCACTCTGAATTGCCAGACTGGCTTGGTAACTCGAGTATCTGCGCAGTCGGTGCTACCGCCGGTCAATAGTTGAGCTTTCTCTACCCTGCCGGTGGCGATTGCTGCGGTTTGACCATAAGGATTCCTTTCAGTATTTCCGCCGCCTTAGCTCGCGCTTCTGTCTCTGTAAGGCCTTGAGACGCTGCGCTTGTAGATCTCGTCTGAATGGAAATGATTCTGACCCATCCGAAGCTGCCATGACCTTGTTCCTGTGATGCGGCATGCTTGACCAAGCTGACACTCCGACAACACGCGTTTCTCGTCGCTGCTGCTTATGTCGGCGTCACACCATGTTAACATGCCTTTCTCGGGAGCTAGCTGAAGGATCCCGTCTTCTCTAACCAGGGATCCTCGGCAGTCGAAGCGAGAGTCTTTTGGCCACACGAAAGCAGCATCCTTGTTCGCTGCTGAATATGCTGGGTGTGGGATCACTACATTTGCGGAAACTGCCAAGGCGGCGAAGGTGATCGCGGAACATTTCCACATGCACTATTTCCAATATCTCTTATGATTTTTCGTCAATTTTAGATCGGTTGCAGAAGTGAAATTGCGGCCGGCTATTTCTTCTTGATGTAAATATTGCCTTTGTAACGCTGAAAATCGAAAACGGCGGGCGTGGTGCGTCCGCCATATGGGTCCGTCGAGCACTGTGCGGTGATCCGGGCCATATAAGTCGTGCCGGAAGGCGCGGTGTCCTGCTTAGCACCGATTGTTTTGGGAGAGCATGAGTATGATGTCTTGCCAATCATCATCCTGAACTCATACCGCGTGACACTTAGGATATTGCCGCACTTGCCATCCTCTCCCACCCAACTAGGAAGCTGCCAGTTCACTTCGCCATCTGTCATTGTCCCGTTGCACCATTCTCCAACGAAGTCGATTGGCATCTCTTTCAATGGAGGGGCGGCATTTGCGCGAGCGATCAAGGCAATAAACGCAATCGAGACAGAGACAGCAAGACGCTGCATTATAATCTCCCAAAACCACTATAAGCTATCGACGGAGACTACCGTGTGGTTGTCGCCGTCTGGCCGCACTGCGCTTGTTCTCAATCCTTGATGTTGATGCTGCGCTTTGCAAGCTTTAATGAACTTCGGCACCTGATCGGGTTCATCGACGAATTGTTTGATATTTGACGCAGTCTGATTGTTCTTTACATAATTACGGCAGATGCCTTTGAGGTAGGCCGACTTCGGACCGTATTCCGAAATCCAGCAACTCGGCGCAGGTGAGCAGGCAAAGCTGGCGGACGAATTGGTCAAGAGCGCATACAGAAAGATGGCGCATCAGGTCCTCAGGTCAAATTGCTTGGAAGTGTGATCGAGGCCGCTCGTTTGTGAGCTCAGGTTCAGCGCGACGAATTTGTTGTGCAGCGATGCCACTTCATGTCGGCGCCGATTTGGTTCTTCAGGCCGTAGCAAATGCCTCGTTTGCTGAGGACATCGTAAGCGCGATCGCGAAGCTCGCAGATAAACTCGCGAAGCGGCTCGTCGCTTGTCGATGCGCCACGACAGATCGAATTTATGCCCGCCGCTACGAAAACAACCTCGTTCAACGGCCCGGCCTTCGGCACGATTGTCGGTGCGAGCCGGATGTCTAGGAATGTACGGCCAGTATTTATCTTTTGGATTGCCAGCAGAAGCCGTTCGTCAAACCAATCGTCATTCTGGCAGAGCTGGCGTCGAAGATCTTCGTCTTTCCACGTCTTGGTGCATATGCTTCCGAGTTTATCTCGGAGGCCTTCCAAATCGCTTGTAGAGGGCGCTGCGTGGGCTGAGGCGGTGATGACCAAAACGGCAAGTGTAACTGAAACAGAAAGCAAAAATCGCATACTTGAAAAATCCTCGCACTCAGACCCTGCCATCCAAACGCAACCAGTAGCTGAGAGCAATCAGCCTTTAGTGCATAGTTGCTGCGCGCTTTGTTGATCATTTATCCATTGCCTGGCGGGGACGGGGCAGCCGAGCGAATCAGGCCGGGTAGCGTTCCATGTCCAGTACAGTACATTTCAGGCAGGTTGCGTTTTACATTCGGTTAAGGTTTTTCCTTCAGCTCCGCAATATGTTTGCTGCTTCGCTCGCCGGCGGCCGTCCTATTCCACGACTATCAAAGCGACTTACGCACTCGCAGGCATTCTAAGCATTGTTCGAAGTCGAGTTCGCCGTGCTCACAACGGGCGGCCATGCCTCGCGCGAAAGACTTAGCCTGCGCAACAATCTCCTCCGGCGTCATCTGGTGGATCGTGGCAACGTCGTAGAGTTCCTCGACGGTCGGCTCACGGCCTAGTGCCTTTTTGAGATTGGCGACCCGATCCGCCCAGGTGATTCTCATACTGTCACTCCATCACGGCTGGCGTGGGGCGCGCGCTCCAGTGCCGTATGTTCTCAAATGACACTCGCATTGCTCAGTTGGTCGCATCTCAGCTCGAAGTCCATCGCCTTCGCAAGCGGCGCTGGATGGTGACGATCGCTGCGGCGATGTCAGGGCGAAGCCCTCTTATTGGATGGTACTGCGCGCCAACCGAGCGTCGCATGCGGAACGACGGCAACTGCGAGGCCAGAGTCGTTGCCAACATTGCCGCGAAGCTCTTCGTAAATCATCCACGTCAGTTCGTCGGCTGTAGCTGAAGATTTGCTTCGGCGCGGCATGTCGGAATTCTACGAAGCGCGACGCGGAATGCGCCGGCGCTCAGTCATGCTAATAACATTGGCAGATGGCCACGGGGCAGGGGCGGGCGCTCCGCGTGCTACGATCGCGATCTCTGGCTTAAGAGGCGGCGCGACTTCCGCTTCTGCATGAACGGGCTTATCCATGAACCGAAGCGCCTTCCGACCGGCAGCGGTGATCTGCCAGCCGTCAGCGTCTCGAATGACGTATTCCTCGGTGAAAATATCGAGACCGGGCGCATTGGACGCCATGCGCTTTATGCGCTGAAACCATTCAGAGCCCGCCCCGGCGAGGAGGGCCAGATCGGCGTTCATGTCGGCAACCGACGCTCGGCCACCAGGGTGGCTAGATAGCACCAGGAGGATCTGCACTTGCAACGACACGCCACGCCTCACGCTCGCAGGACGACCGATCCTGACAGAATTTAGACCGCTATCTGCTTTGCCGTGAGCTTGTCCACAACTTGCAAGGCTTGTCCACAGTGGGAGCCTTTTCAGTGATGCTTGGTCAGCCATAGGGTCAATTCGCTGCAGCATTGACCCCAATTCCGCGACAGAGCCCGGCGCGCACCCGAACAGCATCGGGCAATCGGTCTTTCTGGAGCAGAGCCGTTACTCAGCTGGCTGGACGTGGATCCTCCGCTCCGGCGCGATCAGCCCGGCAGCTTGTTATATGCCGCCAGTCCATGATGATCGACCCAATGAGCGCGGTCCCGTTCCGAGGCAAAATCTGCCTTGCTTCTGATTTCAGCCGGCTTGATCGACTGCGGGAGCGCGTCGTAAGCGGCGATTCCGTGCTGGTTCACAAAGGCCGCGCGCTCCTTCTCTGATTTGAAATCCGCCTTTGAGCGAGCAGCTCCTTCGACATTCTGAGGAGCGTCCCGCTCCGACCCGAACATCGAAGGAAACTGCTTCGTAGCTTCTACCACCAGTTCATCGAGGCTGAATGCACCGGGTTTAGGCGTCCCGCCATCGGCCCCCATAATCGCCATGACGCGCTTGCCATCCGAGGTGTTCATTGAAACCCTCTTGGCCAGCCGCTCAATTAGAATGTCCGCTCCGTTCTCAACGACATTCGCACGCTTTAATGCCTGTTCCAGTCCCATGCGAACCACGCCATTCCACTCCGACACACGCGTTGCGTCGAGTTCTTCCTGTAACGGCTTCAGCCTGCTCGCAACATGCTGGTCCAGATCCGCCACCTGCAACTGGAACCTCCCGTCTTTCTTCACATACAAGCCGCGCAATTCCGGTCGGATATCTTCGAGACTGTCTTCATAGAGCTTGATCGTCATGTCGTTCTCCTGATGATTGCTGCTTTAGCGTTTGAACACCTGTTCGAGTACCAGTGCGCCGTCCGTTGCATCGCCTTCGCGGCGAAGATTGCACGCTGCCGGACGGCCGGTGTTTGCCGGTGCGATGTCGAAACAAACGCGCATCCCCCGATCGAATCCCTGGATGTGCGCCCGTCGGACTTCCGAAAGGTGGACGAATACGTCTTCGCTATCGTCGCGCTCGATGAAGCCGTAGCGCTTCTCGTTGTCCCAGGTTCGTACAGTGCCGATTAGTGCCAAAGGAGACTCCGTTAGTAGCCGGGCCGCAGAAGGATCAATTCGACTTCGATGACGCCCGATCCGGCGGCGATTTCCAATGTGCGAGCGGGGCCGATCTCGGCAGCGACCCGGCCGCCGTCCGCGATCTTCATCGTCGCGTAGAGCGTCCGCTCGGACTCGTTGCGGAAGATGTAGGATTCGTCGGCCTTCATCACAAACGGCTTGCCGTGGTTGATGCCGTAGATAGTGCGATCGAGCGGCATGATCTCAGTCCCATCGCTCAAGAGAACACGGCGCCAATTGAGTTTTTCCAAAGCTCTGACGCTTGATCTGATCCAATCGAGTTCCAGTGCGCATTGTCCTGCCGGCCGCCGCTGAGGATCACGTCGGTGTTCGGACCTGCAAAGACGTCGATGCCATTAACCACAGCATTCTGACCAGCGATCACTGCGGCGCTAGTTTGCCCCAGATAATAGGATGAGCGTGCAATAAACCACGGCGCTGGGAAGCTGAAATGGTCGACATCCCAACTTAAGTCACGGACATAACTGATCAGCGACTGCAACGCCGCCGCATAATCGGTTTGGCTCGTGCCATTGACCGTATCGGCCTCGCCCTGCTGCCACAGGAACCCAGTGATCGGTAGGTCAAGAGCATTTGCTCTCCGGCATGCGACGCGCAGCCGATCACGAAATCCGCTCGGGCTCGCCCAAGCTTGAACCGACGATCCGTTGATCGCGATAGGAATCAGAATTACCCGCCGATGAATATCCGCAGCAATTAGCTTATCGGCCAGTCGAACGAACATGTTGCTGGTGGAGACATGGTCGTTGTCGAGAGACGAGCAACCCAACAAAGGGTTGGTACCTTCGTAGGTTCCGCCGTCGTAAATATTTAGGCAATCGATCTTGTTAGCATTCGCGGCATTGTAGCCGAAGTTCGTACAGTTGGCCGCGTTGGACTGACCGAGAACGACATATACGCCGGTTTTATCACCTGCGATCAAGCGCGGGTCGCGCCGCACCTTCGACGTGACGCGCTGGTTGCCGCTCGGGTAGGCCGGATGATCGCTAAAAACAAAAGGGTCGGCTGTCGACTTCGCTAATTGCATACATTTCTCCTTGTGCCCTGGGTCACAGGCGCCTCTGCTTTTGAGCTTTGCGCGTCTCGGCTTCTATGCGGCCTGGCAAGTTCTTTTCGAGACTTGCAAGCTGCTGCTGCACACGCTGCAGACCAGCCGCGTCAGCGCCAGTGGCATCAATGCTGATGGTGATCGGCACCGACACCGGTGCGGCCATGGAGCCGGCAACCGGCGAAGCAATGCGCGCAGCCATGAGGGGCGAAACGTCATCCACCAGACCGCCGTCTGCATAGCCGCGCAGGCGGTTCAGGTTGGAAACGCCAATGCGACGTGTGCTTGCGGCGTCGATGACGTATTCGCCCTTATGGACGATGCCGGCGGGCTCGTACTTGCCGCCCGAGCCGGTGTAGCCGCCGTTGGCGAAGGTCGGCCCGATGAAGGCTGAACTGCCAGGGAGAGGGAGCGCACCGCTTGCCGAGCCACCACCACCAAATAGGTTGCTGAAAAAGTTGCCGCCACCGGATCCGCCGAACGCGGAAGTCCACAGCTGGTCGGTCGCCATTTTCATTAGCTTCGACGAGATCGCGTCAAGCGCTGAGACGCCGGCGGATTTGAAGCCGTCCCAGATCGAGCCGCCGCTGCGGATGGTCGACAGCAACGTCTGGCTGGAATTGTGCAGACCGTCATATGCGAACCGCATATTTTCCGCGCGCTGCGCAGCCTCGCCAAGTGCGGTCGCTTCGGTGCGGAGTTGCGCGATCTGGTCAGCGCCAAGAGTGTTGCCCTTGCGGCGTTCTTCGTTGATGCGCTGCTGCACAGACGCGTAAGCCAATGCAGCGCCAGTGCCCATCCCCAGAGTTGCGGTTTCGAGCGCGTAGGCATCGGTCTGTGCACGAATTTGCGCGGTGCCGAGCGCATTTGCCTTGGCATTATCAAGAATGCGCTTCGCGTCTGCCGCACTAACATTAGCGCCGTTCAGTCGCGCTTGCTGAATCGCCAGTTCTTGCGCGCGTACCGTTTCGTTGACCGTGGCGACCTGACCGAGAATGCCAAGCCTCTGCTGCTCAAGTGACAGCGCCCGCTGCACTGCCGCGGGATCGACGGGCTTCTTTTCGGCTGCCGTGCCGGTCGTGTCGATATTGACGCGGTAGGGCGCACGTTCCGGAGCAGGTTGTCCGCCTGCCATCGCTCGTGTGAAAGCGCCGGCGCCATCGGCGACCTTCGACGCTACATTATCTAGGGCATTCCAAGCCGACAGTGCCCAGCTCTTGATATAATTGCTGGCCTTGGTGGTCGCCATATTCCACGCGTCATCGAACTTTTGCGCGGCGGCGGCCAGTTTGTTTTCGGCGTCGGGATTGCCCTGGCTCGAATTGATGGCCTTGCGCAGAGCATCGCCGCCTTGCTCAAGCAGCTTCACCCATTTCGAGGTCGCGGGCAGTCCCATGGATTCCAGCAACTGGAACTGAAGCTGGGTGTCGCCCTTGGCGCGGCGGATCAGCGTCGAGGCAGCATCGAGTGCGCTGCTGAAATCCTTGGCCTGCACATTATTGGCGCGGAACACTTCCGCCAGGCCGCCCATTCCGCTGCGGGCGTCGTAAACGCTCCGTGCGAACTGAGCCATGGCTTTGGCGGACTCTTCATCCCCGATACCCTTGTAATTCGCGGCGGTCTGGAAGCCGCGGACACCTCCGATAGTGGTGCCGGTGATCTTCGCCAGATCGGCAGCCGCAAGGGCGCTCTTGCCCAAGGCGTTCGCCACGGCGATGCCACCGAGCGCCACGGCGCCGAGACCGCCGACCAGGAGGCGCGTAGGCGTCAGCACACTGGCAATGCCTCCACCGATTTGCTTGAGCGCGCCGCCGACCGTTGCAGTCTTCGACGCTGAAAAGATATCGAATATCTGCGAGCCTTGCTGCGCGAGCACCGTCAGCGGAGACATTCCGCCCATCAGCGAGACGCCCACGTCCTGCATCTGGCGGGACAAGTTAATCATCTCGTGTCGGGCGAGGGCACCCGATCGAGTCACAGTCGCCAACGCATCGTTTGCAGGTTTGATGGCGGCGCCAAGCGCGCCAGTCGACTTACCGACGCTTGCGACGGCCTTTTCAAGTGCGGTGGTCGCTTTCTGCGCCGAGCCGGCGGAAACGCCGATCTTGTCGAGCGCGCTCACCCCTTGTAAGAGGGGGCGCGTGTCGATCGTCATGCCGAGTGAGGTGATCATTTGGGCGGAACTCCAGCCTCAGCAGCCTTGGTTACGGCTCCGAACTCGATCGCGGTCAGTCGAACCATGCCGCCAGGAGCTTGCTGCGAGTGGCCGAATTCGAGCCTGTTCGCGTAGGCGAGGTTCGACATAAGTGTGATCTGGTCGCCGACCTTCATCTGCGGCACCGTCGCGTTGATGCGCCTGATTGCAGCTTCCTTGTCGAGCGTGCCGGGATCTTCAGTCGGAATAGAATTGATACCAACGACGAATGACGATTTGAATCTTCCTGTGTCCACGGGGGATTTATTGACCACGCGCTTGAACATATCGAGGGATACGCGACGCACGACGAAGTTGAGATCGCCTTTTGCAGCGGCCACAAATTTCGCGATGTCGAGTTCAAACTGCGTGGCCACCTTTACTCCCCGAGCGATGCAATCGGTCCGCCGGCGAGCAGGTCGAGATAATCAAGCAGGGGCGTGCGCAGCGATTCCATGCCGGTCGCGAAGACGTCGCCCTCCGAAACACTCGCACCGGAGCCGAGTTCGATGACGCGGTGATATGCGTCGATGTCGAATTGCTCGATACGCTCGACCGCTCCGACAAAGCCGCCCAGCTCGCTGGGGATGGCCATGAACGCGTCAAACGATCGTTCAAGATTGACTGCGCCAATGTTCTGCATCTGGATTGTGACGTGTGCCACTGGCGCCGGCTCTTCAGGCCGCCAGCTCGTCGGCCGGCGCCGGATCCTTGCCGCCGGTCACCAAGCGGTTCAGATACTTGAGCAGATCGGGCTGCAAGGCCTCCATACCCTGCGCAAAAACGTCGGCCTGCACTTCATCAAGCACATCGGGAAGCATGCGCTCCGTGGCGATCGCGATGATCTTTGCGTAAGCATCGAGGTCGTATTCCATGATCGCGCGATGGGCAGGGAACATGCCGCCGAACTCGGCGCTGATTTTCTTCTGGACCGGCAGTTTCCACTTCAAGGTGGCGGTCTTGCCATTCAGTTCGATGTCGAGGTCGGCCATGTATCTGTCTCGCTTTGTTGCGTAAAACGGGAACGAGCAGTCGCTGGGGGATGCAGCAACGACTGCTCGCCTTATCACCGGCAGCGTCCGGGCCGGTGGAGCGGGTGCCCGGACGCTGCCGGTCACGCGGAAGCCCTCGCATGCGTGCGGTCCCAGCGATCCAAAGATTCGCGCGGGAAAAGCCGACGACGACGGATGACGAGGGGCTGCGGAAATGCCATCTCAGGATCGCGCAGCCACCGATAGAGCGTCATCGGCGTGATGGCATACCTGGCCTGAACCGCGCTTGCGGGAAGATACGCAATGTCGTGCTGAAGCATCGTTCGCTCCGGAAATAACAAGTGCGAATATGCGCGATGATGAGCGACACGGATAACTCAACAATCGCTGGCTATTTAATTCGCACTTAACGGGCGCACTGGATGTCCTTACGCAGACTTGCGGCTTTTCGGCCTTCAGTGTTGCGCGGCTGATCCCTTGCCCAGTTCGCCGCGTCGGAAAGCGCGTCGTGGTACGGAACGCCCTCCGCGCAAAGGTCTTGGAACATCTTGCGGCCGTCCGCGGCGAGGCCGCTGCGCCGTTCGTGATCTTCCGGCGACAGTGCAGGCCGCCCTCTGGCGCGGTTGAGCTTGCCGACTAGAAGTGTCGCCAACGCAAGCTGTTCTGTCAGATCAATTGGCTTTCCCGATGCAAGGTAATCGACCA
>Ga0209564_1000599_pt1 | contig 56410 bp, 66 predicted proteins | sample AraplaCol_mMF_r2_FD_184272 | JGI IMG/M metagenome (GOLD analysis project Ga0209564, IMG submission 184272) | Arabidopsis root microbial communities from North Carolina, USA - plate scrape MF_Col_mMF_r2 (SPAdes) (version 3) | ecosystem: Host-associated > Plants > Roots > Endosphere | place: USA...
TCTAAAACTTGCCTTGCTCATAACTCTTCATCAGGTTCATATGAGCAAGGCAAGTTTTAGATATCCAAGAGGATGATGCAAGAACGGGTTAGCTGTTGAACACTGTGATCATCGGGTTAACGTAGCACGGTGTGCGTAGGGATCCTCTGGCTAGCCAACCAATCATTGGACTGCGCCGCCGCTTCCACGCTCTTGGAGTGACAGCGATGGATCGAAACCGCAGCATGAAAGCGTTGGTTCAAGGCCGGAGATGCCTCGCCGGTCTCCTGATCGCTTTCGTTTTTTTGGCAGGTTACAGCTCGCTCGTTTGGCGATGAGCTCAGTGGTGATGGAATAGGACTGAAGACCCGCCTTTTATGGCTTGCAGTTCCTTCAGATAAAGCCGAAGCTGCCGCTATCACCGCACTGTTCTTGGCTTCTATCGGTGATGAGATCGCATTGGTCCCGCCTAAACTCGCGGTGACCTTGGTGTGTCAGAAGTGTATTGCAATCGATGTCCGGATCGAGCGTTACCGCTGGCTCATGACTCAGGTCAGCGACGAGCGAACGCGAAATGCAATCGCAGTGCAAATCAGCACTCTCATGAATAGAAAAGCGACCATCCATCCGGACAACCGCCCTGGCCAGGGTTAGTACGGGGCGATGTTTGTGTATCGAGTCTATCGAATAGACGGATGCGGCAATGGCAACATCGCCCTTCGCGAGGATATGCCTGTCGAGGCGGACACCGCCAGCGCCTTAGCACGCGCGGAAGCGATGGCGACCGATTGCATTGTCGAGCTATGGCGAGGCAGGAATCTGTTAGCCACATTCCACCCTAAATAGATCCCCTCGTCATCCTGTCCACAAGCGCAAACCGCTGATGACGACTATTGGGTCGGAGCGTCAGAAGTGCGAACGCCTGCGGTCTTTCACAAGCCACTGCGCCGCTTGCTCACGGGAGGCGAAAACACCCACAAGCTGTTCGACGGCTCCGTAGGGCCAATGCACATCAATCACGAAATGGTCTGCTTCCATTTCGCGGATTCTGTATTCCGGACCAGCTGACTTAGAGAAGCCTTCCATAACGCGCTCCCGTTTTGAGGCGGGAGCAGCAAGCTCTCAGTCGCCGGTAAAGGCCACGATCCGGCCGGCGATGCCGGAGACTATCCTATTGTCAGCATCTTGTATGCACGAAACTTAGACGCCACCCCGATGACGGAGATAAGCTGCAAATCGCGCTGCCACGCTGTCGAAAAATCACTGACGACTACATGCAGAAACCGGCTTCGCTTCCGGCAAATCCATCGCCCAGCCGTCCTCGCTGCCAAACGTGCGGAGCGAAGATGTGGCTCATGCTCCGGCTGGAGCGACGGGACGGCAGGCCAGCCAACGTGTTCCAGTGTCCGGTTTGCCAGTCCGTTGAGCCGGAGGATGACGGATTCGAACCGGTTGCTGTTCCATCCAATACCTGACACAAAGTCCTCATCACCGCACTGCTTTTGGCTTCTATCGGTGATGAGATCGCGTTTGGTCCCGCCTAAGATGGAGGGACGTTATGTGCGATCAGTGCGAAGCAATTGATATCCAGATCCGGCGCTATCGATGGCTCGAAACGCAGTTGAACGATCCACGTACGCTGAGTGGCCTCGACGTTCAAATTCGTCTCTTGGAAAATAAGCGCGCGTTACTTCATCCCTCTGACGCCGATTCCAAGGCTGTCTGAGCGCTTTTGAAGGAAATCGCCATGGAGAACAAAACACAGAGAGACTTGGCTGAAGGACAGCTCATTGACCTTGTCCGCCGTCACAATGAGCAGAACTTCAGGCTGACAATACTTTGCGATCGGGGCCGATGGTCAATCTCTTTGAGCGTTCCCGAGAAGGAATTGCGGGGCGAAATTCCGCACATCGGCTGGATGGTTGGCACGGGAGCAAGCTTCACAGAAGCTTGGGCAAACCGGCAATCGCAGCAGCCGCGCGTTGACGAATAAACATCAGAAGGTCACTCGCGCGTGCGGCCGGCAATTCGCTTGAGGGAATCTGCTGCCTTGTCGAGTTCCCTTCGGCTTAGCCCTATCCGCTTGATAAGGTTAGTGGCATCATGAAGCGGGATGCCATGCTTGAACGCCAAGAAGTCCGGCGTATAGCCGCTGTCGAATGCTGCGTCTCTATCGTTCGTCATAATCCACTCGAGCTACTGCACGCGAGTATACACAGCTTGCATGTCCACACGATCACAATCTGCGGTTCCATCGGAAGTGTGATCGCTGCGCTAATTTCTTGAGGAAACCAGGGAATGTGTCGGGTAATGGGCCGACGCTCGCCCCGCGTCTCCATAGGATCGTGGAGCAATGTCGACTTCATTGTTGAGCTCCCATGCCTAGTCCAGAAGAGCAGGACAAACAATTGGTTATGGATATCTATGGCCTCGGCGGTTCCATACGTGTGGCGGTCGACGGTGCATTGAACCCGTTTAAGAGATTAGAAGACCTCGGCTGGGCCAAAGGGCGATCGACCAAGAAAGCCGTTCACTACACACTGACACGCGCGGGAGGTCGGGCGGCCAAGAGACTTCGGGAAAAGCGTCGGTTGGCTTAGTCATCAGCTGGCCTCGGCGCTTATTCGCTTGTACGAAACCTCTTCTCCCTGCGACAAATCGCTCGATGAGAAGCATCGCGCAATTGTTCAGAAAACAATGCTCGCAGACTAGGCTGCCCCCACTCGGCCTTGGCGCGCGCGGGGTCGCTGATGATTGCAGCCGGCGACCCCGCTTCGCCGCGGCGCAAGTCCGGCCATGACGACGTTTATCTTCCTCATGAGCCCTGAGGCCACGAGCGCTCAGCAAACGCGCATGATGTCCGAACTTGAGGATCGCTTCCCTCAACACGACTTTCTCATCGGCGACGGACACTTCGTTGAGTACGAACGCAACATTCTCGCGTTACTGGATGATGTCGGGGGCGCTTCCCCTGATCCACAGGACGTCACGGAGGTTGTCACCTACTTTAGAACCATCCTCGCCGAGATCGAGAGATGGAAACCGTCTTAATCCGCGAAGCGCCACTACGCTGAGCAATCATCTGTCGTCGAAGCCAACCTCAAAAAGCCTGCGGTAGTGTGAAGAAATGTCGGCTTGGCAGCCACACGCCATCGCCCGGATCTTCTTGCTGTCGACAATCTGGATCTCGCCTCGTCGACTTTCGATAGCTCCGGCATGCTGCAGCTCAACCATGCACGCAGTGACGCTTGTTCTGCGCACGCCCAGCATGAGAGCGATCTCGCTCTGTGTCATACTTATCTTGCTGCCGGCAAGGGCTTTGACCCTTAGCAGCCAAGACGACAGGCGTCCGGGCAAATCGTGCAAAGCAGTGCATGCAGCCGATTGTTGAACCTGAGCGAGAAAGTATTGATCGTATGCCAAGGCGCGCTTTCTTAGCTCCGGCATCTTGAGCAGAAGCTCCTTTAGACGCGACATCGGCATCACATATGCAAAACCGCCGACCATGACACTGACGTTGTAAAGGCAAACACGATCATCCAGCGACATGCCGGCTCCCAACAATCCGTCAGAGCCGATGAAGCCGGTAGAAAAGGACGCCCCATTCGATAGCGGGAGGTCCGCTGAAAATACTGAGTCTTTAGGGAAGTAGGCTGTTTCAAGAACGGAATAAGCCTGAGCGACAGTCTGCCCGCGCCTTAGCTTCACTTCGGTGAGATGGCGCTCGATCACATCGCGTGCACCGATCGGCAACGCCGACAAGAATTTACTTCCCCGGCTCACTGGTAAAACTTCCTGCCTCTTAGCTGTGCTTGATAGAGATTGCGTCGACAGCGATCGTGACCAAAGTGCGCTAGAGCTTCATGATCCCATTCGTTTAATTCCCAAGCCGGCCAACACAGTCTTGTACGAGATCAAGACTGGACGCGATCAGTCGCGTCCAGCCCTTTGTTCAAGCCGCTCGGATCTGCCTTACAAAGTCGGAGACGGCAGACTGTAACAGGTTGGCTTGGCTATCTAGGTCGCGCGCATCATTTAGCACATTGCCGGCTGCCTCGCCCGTGGCAGAGGCGGCCGTCTGCACGCTACCAATGTTGGTCGTAATCTCGCTCGAACCCGTCGCAGCCGCTTGAATATTTCGCGCGATTTCACGAGTTGCTGCACCCTGCTCTTCGACCGCCGAAGAGATTGCCATCGAGATCTCACTCATTTTCTCGATTGTCGTACTAATACTAGCGATTGCCGTGACCGCATCACTGGTGGTCGACTGCATACTCACAACTTGCGCCGTGATTTCCTCGGTTGCCTTAGCCGTTTGCGTGGCTAAGGCCTTGACCTCAGACGCAACCACGGCAAATCCACGGCCAGCTTCGCCTGCTCGCGCGGCCTCGATGGTTGCATTAAGTGCGAGCAGATTAGTTTGTGCAGCGATTGTATCGATAAGCTGAACAACCACGCCAATCTTCTCGGCCGCGCCGGAAAGCATTTGCACGGTTGCATTTGTCCGGTCGGCCTCGCCAACCGCCTGCTTGGCAATTGCGGTCGACTGAGTTACCTGCCGAGAAATCTCCTCAACTGAGGCCGACAGCTCCTCAGCTGCAGCCGCGACTGTCTGTACGTTGTGAAGAGCGTGCTCAGACGCGACGCTCACCGTGCTCACTTTCTCACTCGCTTGCGAGGCTGCATCGGTCATCGATGTCGCGGTGTTTTGCATCCCCGCGGCTGACCTGGCGACTGACTGAACCACGCTATGCACGCTTCGCTCGAACCCATCTGCTAACTTGTTCAAAACGATCTGGCGTTCCTCTCTCGCCTTCAACTGCGCAGCCGCCTCCTGTTCTTCCAAGTGGCGTACTCGAAGAGCGCTTTCCTTGAAAACTTGTACGGATTGCGCCATCGTACCAATCTCGTCTTTCCGTCGATTGCCAGGGATCTCTGCGTCCAGTTCGCCAGAGGCGAGTGACTTCATCCTGTCGCCCAACGCTGTCAACGGCTTCGTTATACTGCGGCTGATCAACCACGCAACAAGTCCTGCGACAAACGCGATGATGATGATAGCAACTGCCAGCGACATGATAATCGGCCTCATCTTTGCATCGAGGTCGTCGAGGTAAGCGCCGGTTCCAACGAACATATCCCATCCTGGAATTGCGACCGCGTAGGAGAACTTTCGGATCGGAATGTCTGAGCCAGGCTTGACGTATTCGTAGTAGAGGGTCACGTCGCCTTTGGCCGCGACGCCATCTCGCAGCTCCCGCGTGAGAGCGCGTCCGTTAGTTTTGATGTCGAGCCGGTTTGTGCCGAACTGCTTCGGATCCGGCGTGACGAGTGCGACACCGTTCATGTCATAGGCAAAAATATAGCCGTTGCCATTGTCATACGTCATCGTGCGCGCGCGTTTGACAAATTCGCCGATGGCTGCCTCCTTCGAGAGCTCTCCAGCGGCATATTGCTTCTGCAGGCCGATGGCCATATTACGCGCGGTCTCAACGAGGGCTTGCACTTGATCCATGCGAGATGCGTGCATCTCATTGTTGACCAAACGGCTCGCTTGGATGCCGGCCAAACACAGACCGACGACAGCAACAAAGACGAGCAGACCAAGTTTTACAGCAACTGGAAGATTATCGAGCGTTTTCACGAAGCCCCACGAGATATGCATAATGACGGTATAATAATGCACATTTGCATAACAAACTTAGAGTTTCGTTAAATATGAAGGCTGGGAAAAACTGGTGAATCTGCTTCTGCTCTACCAACGCCCCGCCCTACAGCGACGTACCCGCTATGATTGAGGCCGCTTAGACGAGCTTTAGCACCTGTCATTCCAGCGGTCAGTTGCCGACCACTCCCTCGCCGCGATCAGCCGATCGGCCGCCCGCCGATAGGTTGCATTCTAACGACACACACGGCTTTGCCTTCGTGTGTGGCAAATGGGTGACGGCAACGCGGCTAGAATACTTCTAGGATTGGGTTAGTGATTCAGTTGGGGACCATCATGAAAAAGTATCTTCTCGCTTCGGCCGCTATCGCGGTACTCAGCGCATCTTCGGCTTTCGCTGCAGACATGGCAGCTCGGCCGTACACCAAGGCTCCGATAGCAGCTCCGGCTGCTGTGTACGACTGGACCGGTTTTTACATCGGCGGCCACGTCGGCGGCGCGTTCCGCGGCAACTCCGACAACCTGGTCGGCGGCGGCAACGACGGTCGCTTCATGGGCGGTGGACAGATCGGTTGGGACACTCAGTTCGGCGGAAATTGGGTCTTTGGTCTCGAAGCGAACTATAGCTTCCTCGATACCAGCAGCAGCTTTGCCAACCGTGGCCTCGGTTCGGTCACCGGCCGTCTTGGCTCGGCATGGGGTCCGACCTTGCTTTACGTGAAGGGCGGTTACGCCTGGGCCGACTCGCGCTTCACCAACGGCTTCACCGGCGACGCAGGTCGTAACGGCTACACCGTTGGCGGCGGTATCGAGTACCTGTTCAATCGCAACTGGTCGGGCAAGATTGAGTATCAGTACTATGATTTCGGTACGACGACCTTCCTGACCCCCACCTTCGCGGTCGGTGGCTTCCGGAACGACGAGCACACCATCAAGGCCGGCCTGAACTATCGCTTCAATTGGGGTAGCTTTGGCACGGGCTTGTTCTAAACCCTCCGCTTCCTCTCCAGGAACAGCTAAAGCCCGGCTTCGCGCCGGGCTTTTTTCTGAGCGCAAACATAGATGGAAGACGCAATCCAACAATTGATGACCCTTGGGATATTTTTGCTGCTCGCGGCGGCAGTGGTCATCAAAGGTCAACGTGAGAAGCCACCACCGCGTTGGTGAGCGACCTGTGCGGCGGCTTTCTATGTCCGGTATCGAGCAGACTGGACCTATCGCCCGATGTAAGCTTGGCCCGATTGTCTAAAATAGCTGCCCAGAATGCCTCGCCGCCTTCTCACCCGACAATGGACCGACGACGACGTCGCCAAGCTGACCAAGCTGGCGCAAAGCGGCGTCACGCTTACTCGTGCCGCAGCTGCACTCAACCGACAAACCCACTCGGTGCAAAAGAAGGCACGTAGTCTCGGCCTGCATTTTGATGGGGTAAGAGCCGTTCGAGCGAGCTTACGCGAAGTGGGCGTCATCGAGTCTGGGCGCGCACCAAAGCGCTCATAAGCGCCCTGCGAGCAACGTTGGAACCGTCTAACGGCACCTGGATTATGCTTCGAAACAACGCCTTACGCGATCGGAGGAGCAATGACGCGAAATTCGAACAGGTTCTGGACCGAACAGGATGACGAGAAGCTGCGCGTTCTAGCCGACCGAAACGTGTCGCTGATGAAGGCAACGGCCGCAATGCGGCGCTCGCAGTTCGCAGTGAAGAAGCGCGCATCGGAGCTGGGTCTGAGTTTCCCGAGTCCAACACAGGAGCGGAATCGTCTGCGCGCGGCTATGGCTGTGAGCGCCTAATCGCGTGGATGCCGACCAACTCACCCTCCGTAAGATGACCTTCGGGGGCATCCCCTACGAAGACGACTGGCTGGTGATGTGGCGCGGCCTGAATATCGGCCGGATTCTTAAGCAGTCCGGCCTGACCATGGGCGCGCTCACTTGGTTCTGGGGAACAATGTCTCGGGAATGCCCCAGCCCGCACGCTGGAAGGGCAATGGGACGAACCTGGCTGACTGCCAGCGCCAGTTCAAGAGGACGTGGGAGACCGTCCGTGCCGGATTGAGCGACGAGGAGATCGAAGCTTGGCGCCGGCGGGATTCGGCGACGGAGACCCGGATCAAGAGCTTCCGCGCTTGGGCCTACCGGACTCCCGGAATGCGACACAAAAACTTATATCCGGGAAAGTTGAGTTGCGTTCGGAGTTGCGTATGTCGTGGGATACCCTTCTGCCTAGCCCTATTCCGGTGCCCGGCTCAAAGCCGCTCGTGACCCTTCGAGACGCCGGGATGCTCATCCAGAAGCTACCAAAATCCCAAGCTAATCTCCCAGCTTGGCGGACTGCCACCGAGGCGTTGATGCTGGCAGCCGAAGAGCGCCGCCCCCTCATGCACGCTGACGTCGGGCTAGGGAAGGCACTGCATCCCAGGGGACCGGTCTACGATATGAGCCGCAAGGATCCCCCTTGGGGACGCTGCAAGCTGGCGCGCGACCGATGAGCGAAAGACACGATATCGAGCAGGTTCTTGCTGCGCTCGAAGACGCGAGGACGGTGATGCGTGGCGTCGATGAGGGGCTGAGCGAAAGCGAAGCATTGGAGTGCCTGAGGGCAGTTCTAGACGATGCCGTAATGGTTCAAAGTTTATCGCGAATCCGGCGCCGACCGATACCGAGGCTTAGAAAATGACCCCGCGCCGTCTTGCCGAACGCATGCGGGCCCGACAGCACCTCGGCGATGGCTTTGTCCGGCAGATGTTCACCCTGCCCCGTGACGCCGCTCGCGTTAAAGCTCGCGATATCCCGCCGATGATTATCAAACCACGGTCGAGTTCTGGCGAAAGAACGGCTGACTAGCTAGTTAGTCGATCGCGCTGAGCATTTTGCACGAATTCCTGATTCCGCTTCGCGCGCTGAGCAAGATTGCCGGAGGCTGAAACGCGGACCTTGGTGGCCTGTACACGGATCGCCGCCTCGCTCCGCTGCAATTGCTTGGCGACCTTTACCACCGGTACCCCGTCTTTCAAGAGCGCGACCATCTTCGCAAAATCGGCTTCCGTCCACTTCCGGCGCGGCCGCATGGTGAGTTTTATCGTCATACGGGCGGTCTAGCAAAGGCCTTGGGTCACAGGCAAGGCTCAGGCACCGAGCGACGCCGCCCTGCGAGAAAAAGCCGCCCGGGCTGTTGGCCCGGACCGAGTTTTCTGAGTTGCTCAACACACCCTGGCAAAGCCAGTCGGCAAACGTGGATGATCTTGATTTATTCTTTCTAAAGGGCTGCCGCGCTCAGAGCGCACCACCGTCGGCACAAACAAGAAAGACCAAGCCCCGAAGGACAGCGGCCAGTTTCGTTGAGGCACCACAGACTAGTAGCAGGCCTCGCTCAAGCTATCCGGGCTCATTCCCGGGTCCGGTCATCCGGCACCGTGAGGCGTCACGATCGAGAAGCCAGCGATGGAGCGAGCATGCAGGCGCGTCTGCCGGCGGCCGGAATTCGCATCGTAGGCCAGCCAGGTCGAGCCGCTGATGAGCTCACGCAACACGAAGACGTGCCCGCGCCTCGCCACACCATCTCAGGTGACGGCGCAGCGCGAGGGAAGCGCAGCCAGTTGGCAGCCAGAAATAGGCTCCGTACCGGGCGGCCGACCACCTCCCCATACGCCCCGCAACCTCAGAACGCCCTCCGCGGACAGCCCGGCGGGCGAGAAAGGATCCGCGCCGTCAGCCCGATCGCCGCGGCGGCGCCGCGGTCAAGACGCATCCTGTGCGCCGGCGAAGAGTGGCCGGGTTGATCGAGCTGGAAACTTCCGCACGGCCGCATGATATCGGCTGAATCGCAGCTGGCAGGTTTGGCCCGGGCCGCTTCGGCAGAGGTGACGCAAAGCGTACACAGCAACGCGCAGGCCGCCACGATCAATCGGAGGATAGGCATTTCCTCAAGACGTGATGTAGGGACCGGCGCGCTGAGTATTGCGCTCAATCATCGCACCACAGGCGGGCGCGGCAGGACAGATAGCCCTCGGGCTAGCTCACTTAACCAGGAATGCGGGATTCCGCCGGAGATCGGCCTAACTTGTGAGGCGGGTTGCCGTGTATGTTGATGAGTTGCAATATCACCGGGCCGGTTCAACGCCTTGACGCCCTTTCCTGCTGGACAATCCGATCTTCGTCTAACAGCAAGCCGGCATTCACGGGCGGGTTGTCGAGTTCGTCCCGCCTATTGATCCGATCGATGGTTACAGCGCACGATCGGTTTCAGCGACGTTATTTAGATATTTGAGCGATTACGGCGATAAAGCGAAAAGTGGCGCATGTCCGCTTTGCGCCACGAGCTGCCATCTTCAGACTGCGACCGAGCTTGCTGTCATCCGAAAATCGAAAAGCCGGGGCGCATGGTGGTGTGTCTCATTCGCGCCGTTGTCGTCAGAGATGCCGTGACAACGGGGACTATTCGGACCGGCGAGCAAAAGATTTTGCGCTTAATCGAAGCTTTTAACGAGAAGATCGATAAGAACCCTGACCTTGCGCGCCTCGTCGACTTATCTTCGCAGGGTCTTCGACGCTCTTGGCGTTATGTCTCTCGCCGACGTTCGCAAATTGGTCGAGGAGATTGAGCGACTGCAACGCCATCCGGAGGTGCTGCCTCTGCGCTGATCCTAAGATTTGTTGTCCGCAAGCAGGAATCAGTTGAACGGCCCTGCCCGTAGCGGGGCCGTCACTTTTTTGCGGAACCGAAAGGTCGGCTCGCCGTTAAGAGCTTCATCCTGGTGGCTTTATACCTTTCTGGACGGTTAACATGGTCGGGTTTGGGCGCAACACTTCTTCGGAAATCAAGTCTGATTACGAGGCTTTGCGCCTCATCTGCATGAACCTGGCAGCGGCTGCGACGACCCCAATGATACGTGAGGGCTTGGAAGGCGCTGCGCGGGACTATCAAATGAAGGCCGACAGGCAGCACCGGGCGATGGCCGTCGCTCCTAAAGCCTAACCTTATCCCCCACCCGTTTTACCTTGCTGTCATCATTGCGGATGCGGGAAAGCTGTATGGTCGGCGGCGTAACTGTGCGACGGGATGCGGGTGGCCAAGTCTTCCAAATTGATTGCGATAAAGCGCGGCAAGGTTCTATTGGTTCGGCGGCGCAAGGATGGCCTCTGGATGTTCCCGGGAGGCCGAAAGCTGCCCCGCGAGACTGACAAGCAATGCCTGCGCCGAGAAATCAAAGAGGAGCTGCCTAAGCTACGGCTAGGTCACGTTTCCCTTTGGAAAGACGTGTCGAAGAAGAACAAGTATTCGGGTCGTAGGATGAGCGATGCCGTGTTCATCGCTGACAAGGTAAGCGGCACTCTTGCTATTGGCGACACGCGAGAGCTGGACAAAGCCGAATGGCGGAAGCCCCGCCACCTAAGGCTGACGCCTACGTCCCGTTTCATCAGAGATAAGCTTTTTTCATGACCGCCGGCCAATGCGCCCCGCGTCGCGATATCGGTCTTGGAAGTGGCATAGCTTCGTGCGTATGATGCGGTGGTTTGAATATATCTTTGCAGGAATTTGGAATGGCTATCGGCGCTGTTAAATGGTTCAACGGCACCAAGGGTTACGGCTTTATTGCACCGGAAGGCGGCGGACCTGATGTGTTCGTCCACATCAGCGCGGTCGAACGCTCCGGCCTCACTTCGCTCAATGAAAACCAAAAGATCAGCTACGAGGTTGTTGCAGACCGGCGCTCTGGCAAAGCTTCGGCTGAAAACCTCCGCGTGATGTAGGGTAGCGATCCGCTAAGGTTACGACCAAAGCCCGCCATGCTCGGCGGGTTTTTCTTTGAAGCAGCGACGAGCGGTCGGCAATAATTGGAAGCTACACATCTTTGCTAATGCCGTCACCCAACGCCCTTTCCAGTTCTGCCGCTTGCTGCATGTACTGCCTAGCAGCCGCTGTCATAGCGTCACGAATGTCGTTCGACGTAGCGGAGGCAGCAAGCTTGCAAGCTTGGTCAGCTCTGCGTCTTAGATCATTGATTGCAGCTTTCACGGTGTGTCCCCAACGATTCGTTGAGCTTACACTTCCTTTGCTTGGACCTGAGCTTGAAGAAGCGGCACCTTCTGCCACTTGAAACCGCGCCTCCATCATCCGTGGCGTTAGCTCTCATCATTTAGTTCTTACGCTGAGACGAATGCTGTCACGCTAGCGCCGCTCGCGGAAAACGCTCGGCCCGACCAGCCTTACTCGCTTCGACCAGCCCTAGTCGAAAGCGGCGGTATCGGCCTCCCATTGGCTTGTATCGTTCTTTAGAAATGCGGTCAGATTGTTCAAGTGGGGTGCCGGATTTGCATTGCGTAGGATAGCCAGTTTCCCATCCTAATTTTCATCAGCACCGAACAACGTCGCGAAGGCGCGAGCGAGGTTTTCGACCGTGTAGGGCTTTTGGACCACTTTGCGCGCACGGTGATCGGCTGGCATCCGGGCCTGTTCTCCGTACCCGCTCGCGAAGAAAAACGGCACGCCAAGCTCGGCGAGGCGGTCGGCGACGGGGAATGAATTGGCATCGCCGAGGTTGATGTCTAGCACCGCGACCGACGGCCTCTCACGGTCGATCGCGTCGAGTGCGCCCTGCACGGTTGCGTAGGTTTGCACCTCGCGCGCCCCCAGTTGCGCGGCAATGTCTTCTACGTCGAGTGCGATGATCAAGCTGTCCTCTACGAGGAGCAGCGTTTTGTCGATTAGAACGCCGGGCGGTGGCAGTTTCTTGTGAAGACCTCGGTTATCGTGTGTCTTGCCCCAAAGGTTCAGCTTTGGCCCTGCACTATTCTTGGCATCTACGACATGCCGCGCCGGGATGACGAACTCAAACTTGGCACCTTCGGGATTGTATGAGGCCTTTGCCGCGCCTCCCAAATCGTAAGGCACCGAGCGGTCGATGATCGTGGTGCCAAAGCCCTTCCGGGTTGGCGGCTTCACTGGCGGCCCTTTGACGTCCTTCCACGTGAGCACAAGATCGCGGGCGTTTGACCGATGCCATTCGATCTGCACCTCTCCGTCTGGCGTGGAGAGACTGCCGTATTTGATCGAGTTGGTGACGAGTTCGTGGAGAACTAGTGCCATTGTCGAATACGCGGCCGGATTGAGTAAAACTGCAGGGCCATGCGCGCGTATCGACGACGGCCTGTTGGCGAATGCTGCCGCCTCCGCCGCAATCAGGGCCTCCAAAGGCGCGGGCCCCCAGTGATCATCGGTTATCTGATTGTGCGCGCGGGCTAATGCGTGAATGCGGCCATCAACGACCTTCACAAATTCCTTCACGCCCGGCTCTTCAGGCTGCGACTGCCTGATTAGCCCCCTGATCACGCCCAGAATGTTGCGGACGCGATGGTTGAGCTCTGCAATCAGGACTTCCTGTCGCGCGCTGGCTTGATGCCGCTCGGCTGCGGCTTCATCCGCAAGGCGCAGCACGACTTCGATCAGGGTCGCACGCAATGTCTCGGCCACGCGCAACTGCGGCACCGTAAAAGGCTCTGACCGCCCCTGAACGAGCTCCTTCCATTCCTCGAAGCTTTCTCGCGGAGTTAGGCGGGGGCCATTCGGGCCGTATTCAACAGGCTTATGCGGGTCGCCCGCCCAACGGACCGACTTGACCAGTTCGGATCTGAATAGAACTACATAGTCTCTCGGGGACCGTGAAATCGGAATTGCGAGGAGACCTGCGGCCTGCGAGGCGTACTCATCAGCACCAGGGACGATTGAAGCAATATGGTCGGTAGCAAAAATCTTGCCCGCGGCCATACCGTTCAACGCACGAATGATGCGCCGAAACGCTTCTGTCGGCGGTGTCACGCCGCTGAATGCATAATTGCCATTGAGCCATACACCGACGCCGTCGGCAGGAATGGCGTGGGTCAGAATATCGGCAAGCCAATCAGGGTCCTTCAGAAGCGTCTCGTCTGACGCGACGGCGCTGAGGAGCTGGTCGGAAATATCGCGCGCCCGTGACTCGTACTGCATAGCGGCCTGTCGCTCGCGGCTTTCAAGCTGAAGCGAGAACATCTGCGTGAAAAGCTGGGCGACCGACCTCTTCTGCAAAGGCGGGCAAAAAGCTGAATAATGATGGCAAGCGATCAGACCCCACAGCTCGCCCTCAACGACAATGGAGATCGACAGCGAGGCTCCGACGCCCATGTTCTTCAGGTACTCAATGTGGATCCGAGATACTGATCTGAGCACGGACATCGAAAGATCGAGCGGTCGACCATCTTCGTCCCGTTCCGGAAGAACCGGGATGGCCTCGGCATTCACATCCGAGATGACGCGCAACAGATTACGCTTGTAAAGAGCTCGCGCCTGAACGGGGATGTCGCTGGCCGGGTAACGAAGACCTTTGAATGTGCCGATGCCGCCTCGCACCGCTTCGCCAACGACCTCACCTGAGCCGCCGCGGTCAAACTTGTAGATCATCACTCGGTCGTAACCGAGATATCCTCTCACCTGCCTCGCGGCTTCCCGGTAGAGCGCCGAAATGTCCGGCGTGTTGTCCAAGCGGGCAACCATGGACGTCACCATAGACGTCGTGTCCCCCGCGGGCCCCTCGGAAGGCTGAGCTTCGATGACGATCTGACCGAACGACATGTGAAGCGAAATATCGAAGGCGGGAGCCCCCTTCACGATAGAGCAGTGAAATAGTCTTTCCACGGCATCCGGTCCGCGCAGCGCTGTCATCCGGTTGCGCAGGTCATGGATAAGCGATGCGGGAAAAATATCGGCCAGCGGTCTGCCGATCAGCTCTGCATGATTGTGCCCGATGAATTCGGCTACGTTGGCGGACGCCCGAGCAATGATCCAATCATTGGATGCGGCAAGCAGAAAGCCGATCGGCTGAATGGCCCCCAGTAAGTGGATCGGTTCTCTGTCGCAATTGGTAAGATCCACTTGGGAAATAACTTGGCTCAACGGTCTGTCCCAATATGAGAGGGTGCGCTCGCTTGAGCGCATTAAAGCTAAACGGACACGGTTTCTGACGGTTCCGTTCAAGGAACTGGCGCGCGCAGGTATGCGACACCCATGGCCGGCGCTGGAAGCTACGGCGATGAATACCTGCGGGTTCTAGGCCAAACGGCTGGCGAATACCTGAGCACCTTTCATGCTTCACCCGTCTGGTCGACCGACCGATGAAAATAATGCGTGAAGGCTGTTCTGGTCGATCCGCGCACTCGCGAGTTGTGAAAAGCGTGGAGTAACACCGCTCGCGTGACGGAATGGATGGCTTGCCCTTTACCGGCGAACCGACACGTTAGGGCGCGATCTTTCATCGTTGAACCATTGCAGTTGAAGCAAAATGTCAGCTTTGCGCCAAAGGCGGCGTGGGCCTTACATTCCGCTTAGAATGCGCCGACACCCAAAGGCATCATCGGAGTTTGGCTACCGCCAACCTTAGCGCGTCACTTCGTTAACGTCAGTCGTTAGCGCCTCAGCCTCGCGAGCCGTCTGTCCGCGCTGCCGTCTTCGATCAATTAGCGCCATCGTAGGGGTTACCGTGACGCCGTGCAGAACGATCGACGTCAACACGATCGCAGCCGCAACACTCCACATCGTGTCCGCGCCGTCAAAAAGCGCCTTCTGCAACGCAAACGCGAGATAATAAATAGACCCTATGCCCCGAATGCCGAAGAAGCTGATGGCCGCCCGCTCGATTGGGGGACACGTAGTTCCGGATAGAGATATCCAGGCTAGCATCGGTCGTACCGCGAATATCGCCAACCCGGCATAGACGACGCCGCTCACGCTCAACGAGTTCAGCAGCCCCCCCGCCGAGAGCGCGCCTCCAAAAAAGATAAGCAGCGACATCATTAGAAGACGCTCTAGCTGCTCGGCAAAGTCGTGAAGGGTCTGGTGATATTTGTGATCGCGCTCGGCCGCTCTCAATGCCAGTCCCGCGACAAATACAGACACGAAACCGTAGCCATGCGCCGCTTCCGAAATACCGAAGACGATCACGGTAATTCCCAGCGCAACGAAGCCATCGCCCGTCCGCGACAGCTTTGCACGATTAGGAATTCGGAAGACTAGCCATCCCAGCGCAAAGCCGGCGCCCGCCCCTATGGCGATCCCGGCAGCAAGACGCCAGAGAACATCTATCGTGAGCCAGTGGAACAGCCAGGAGCCCAGCGAGTCGCCCGCGTGGAGCATAGCAATCGCGGCCATTACGAATGGAAACGCCAAGCCATCATTCAAACCGGCCTCGGATGTGAGCGCGAAGCGCGTGTCATCCTCCTCCCCGGATTTCGGCGGCCCCACCTGCACGTCGCTGGCAAGAACGGGATCGGTCGGCGCGAGAGCGGCCGCCAGCAGGAGGGAAGACGCACTGGACAGGCCAAGCAGCATATAACCGACAGCCCATAGCGCGGCGATCGTTAGCGGCATGGCGATCGCCAGCAGGCGCCAGGTGGTGATCCATGTCCGCCACCCAACTTTGCGGTCGATTTTTAAGGCGGCGCCCATAAGCGAGATAATGACGACGAGCTCGGTCAGCTTCTCGACCAGAGGCAGCTCGGCTGGAAGACGCGGTGCTGAAAGTCCCGGCACAAACCAGAATGCAGTTGCGCCGATTAGAATACACACGATCGGCAACGACAGTGGGGCCTCTTTCAGCACCATGGGCAGCCAGGCCGTGAGCAGGACCAGAGCCCCGAAAGCAACAAGCAGCAACATGGTGAGGTCCCGATCGACGATCGCATCAGTCTAGATGCGAGTTTCTGGATTGCGAAGCTGCTTGATGGGAAGCTCGCCCTCGCGGTTCCTACACTTCAGCTTCCGACGGTTGCTTGATGTGTGCAGTCTCGCGTGCCGCACACGTGTTCGCGTGTACCGCATGTAAAGTGATCTACTGGCGAAATCTCAGGGGCTGCGACCCCGTGTAAGGCAAAAAACCGGTCCTACGGTCCCTTGCAGAGGGGCCACAGTGACGGTGCTGCACCAGTCGTTGCCAGTCCGCCACGTTCGACTGGATCGGCCGCGCTTGGAGGCATGATATCCTCTCGGTAGCACCTGGACGATTCGTATACGCGACGTTTTGCGATCCACCCTTCCTGCCGCAGGAGGCATGGCTACGGCACAGCCGGCGGAGTCGGAAGTGATCATGGAAGCGAAGTTGCTAGGCCCTGGCTCGCGCAACCCGGCTGCCCACCCTCGGCCGTCTCACGATTTTCACGGTGATCGATATTCCCGTCGCCATGGATTAAATAGATCGTGCCGTCTTTTTGAGGCGGCCAGAGCGTGGGCACGCGCAGTACCTGTTTGAATTTGCGAATTCTGAAGTTTGGATGGATCGCCGGGAGCCCGTGCACAGCCGCATCGTACGGTTCGGTAAAGACCCGCTGGGTTTTTATCTCGTCCACGCCCAGCCAACGCTGCAGGCAATCTCGCCATGCTTCAAATTCCGGCGTGTTATCATCGATCTCGATCCAGGAATCCGCCTGCGCATCGCAGAATTTGGCCAAGGCCGAGATATCAGGGCGCGGCAACATGGTCGTCCAAAAACCGACACCACGCTCCGGATCAAGCGAGGATCGGACCTTGCGTTCCGCGATGCGACCCGCAACCTCCAGGCCGCCGAGTTCAGCACCGGATACCCAACGCCGATCAGGCACAGGTTTTATCTGGACAAGCTTTGCATCTGGAAATTCCAGAAACCCTCCCCGTTTGATCCAAAGATCGAAATTGACCGCGGTCCGGGTACGGTTGTGCCGGTCCAGAGCTGCGTTGTAGGGCGCGATCGCAGCCCGGCACAGCCGTTGGTGCTCAGTGGATAGTTTTTTAAAGGCCTCCAACGCACGCTGTCTGCGATGGCCCATCATCTCGTGACCTCGCCAACACCGCCAAGCTGCTACGAAGTCTTCTGGCTCTTCGACTTTTTGCTCTGATGCTCCGCACTCTCGCCCCCTGGAAGGGGGTAAGGGGGAAAGTTCAGGTTCAGGTTCAGAGATTAGGCCCTCGCCACAGTGCGAGGGCTGGCCGAGGGCTGGCGCAGGGCTAGGCGTTTCTGCCCCCCGACTTAGCCCTTGCTGGCTGCCAGGGTTAATCTGTTCCATTACATCATCGTCGCTGTCATCTTCATCGATAACTTCGCCGCGCGCACGTGCCTCAATGAGATGATCGTTTCCGGCGTCGACCATCATCCTGATGAGGTCTGACGTGCGCTTACCTTCACCATCGCTATTGCGGCAGCCCCTGCTGTTGATCCACTGCGGCCGGCGAAGCACAGCTCCGATCTCTTCCAGCCAAACAAGCCGTCGCCGCACGGTGTCAGCCGACAATTCGCAATCGTGGGCAAGCTGCTCGACACCGACAAAGCACCAGCCGTCGCCGTCCACATAAAGCGACAGCGCCTTGAGCACGGATTTTCCGTGGTGGTTGCCGAGGCGAAGGTTGCGAGCCCAGGCGTGAGCCTCATCGGCAGCGATACGCCGCGGCCGCCGCTGGCGGTCGATCTTTGACATAGACTTTCTCATGTTAGCAGCGTTCAACGGGGACGCAGGGCTGAAGAGACACGGGGTATCGATGGCAGGCGCTTGAAACCGCAGCAGTATCCGCTCCTAATCAGCGCCCATCCTCCCAAAAGCTTCCAAGATCGATTTCGTTTTCATCCGCAGCGATGCGCATGCGAGCGACGATTTCTGACAGGTTCACCAGGATCAGGCGCCGGATGGGCGCGCGCTTGATGAGATCTTTCAGCACGCCATGGAAGCGGATGACGCGGTTGTCGTCCCCCAAGAGCAGAGCGAATTTCCGGTCATGCTCACGAGCGTCCAATCCAACGCCTCTGTCGATGAGACCACACATGACCGGCTCATCTACAACCTCGCCTTTTGCAATTCTGAGGCTTGTCTTGGCTACTGCCCGCCAAGGGCCCCCATCCAAATACGCGGGCAGAACCATGCATGACCAGGCGACTCGTGCTGCGAGATCCCGCGGAAGACCGCACGAATGATGGAACTCCAGCGCCATCATGAGAAGGAGGGTCGCCGATGGCTCGTGACCGCGCTGTCCTTCGGCGGTCTCCATCTCGTCGAACTTCGGGAGCTGCCCCCGCTTCTTCATGGATTTGAACGTTTCAACATCAAGTCCGGCGAGCAGGCAGTGTTGCTCTCGCGTCAAGATCTTCATCAAGCGAATCCTATGGTGGGGGCCACTGGCCCCCACCATAGCCGATCTCTCTGTCGATTTGAAATGATCGGGGGCGACTGGGCCCCTTACTTTCTTTTTCCGTTGGTTAGATTGGCAGTCGGCCGCCCGCAGATGACGGTCATTCGACGGATGAGAAACCCCTTCCGACCTGGCAGTGGTTTCGTCTGTGCTATCCCCCTAGGAGAGCATCCCGCTCAAGGCTTTTTGTGCAGCTGCGCATAGCCGGCCATGCGATCAGCTCCCGGCTGCGTCAACCCACGAGAGAACTGCATCGGCTGCCGACTTCCAGTCACCCGTCACAGACGCAAAGCTCCGCTCGGCGAACCGCTCGTGAAGCGTCAAGATAGACGCAAGGGCGTTGCGCTCTGCAATCTGCACGGCCCGCGACGTGCCCTGGGTGGGGAACTCACTGCTCAGACACTCAACGAGGTGACGTGCCTCGTCGAGTGGACTGATTGTTGCGGTTCGAAGCACCGCCATGCAGTAGCGAGCTTTTAGAAAACTTACGTGGTCAGACATGGCGTACAGGTTGGCAAAATGTGTAGACGAGCAACGAAGTGCGTCGACTTTCAAGGTGTCTGCGCGTTCGCGTCTTTAACGAACCGACACCGTTCAAGCGAGGAATTTGCCGGTCTTACGCGCCGCACGCTTTTCAGGAGCCACGATTGCTGCCAAATTTCAATTAGCTTCGCAAATTGCGAAGATTAATTGGCACTCTCCTGAGAAACTGTACCGCGATTTGACAGGTTTCGGCCAAGAGCCAGCGGTGCATCCTCCAGAGCTGGTTCGCGCATCCAAACTGTTCCGATGCGGCACAGTTTCACGGGTTGGGCCGGTCCCAAATCAGTTGGCACAAGACCTCGCTCCCAACCCGCTCTTCATCTGCCCTTGGCATTTATGTCGCGCATCATGCCCTCCGTTTCTCACGCAGCTGCGAGTTGATCTGCGACATCAGGATTGGCCCAAGCGAAAACTCGCCGACCTTCGCTTTTTGCGTCAGGCTGCGCAGATATCCGCCGGCGGACTTGATGGCTTCACCCCTTTGCAGGATGCAGGCGACCACGATCGCGGCCGGGGTTTGTCCAAGCACTGTTTCTGCCTCCTCCCAGGCACTCGGGCTGATACCCAGCATCGATCGGATAACCGACGCCGTAGCGAGGAAGTCCCGCCAGTTCGCAATCCCGCCCTTTGCATAATCGATGATGTCGGGACAGGCGTTCAGGACCATCCCCAATGGGTAGGTTGCTTCCGCCCTCGCCGTCGATTGAGGCCTCGGCTCCGGATTTTCCGCCCTGACTTCTGCAAAGCCAGGTTCAAGATCAATAAGGGAGTCTGTATTTGAATTCTGTATGTGACGCTCGGAATGGGACTCATTGGCGCTCGGATTCTTGGATTTGATGTGAGTTTCCAGAAGATTCAGCACATCATCGGCAAGCTGTGAAAGCTCTTCAGCGATCGGCTCCAGCTCCTGCCTCGTCGCTGTTCGGGGGATGGCATCCACGATCGAGCGGAAGGCCATATGCACTTCCTGCCAGTCGGCAGGGCCCACCCCTCCCCTGCGCGTCGGCACGTCATCCTCAATGCCTGTCGCGATCATCTTGGCGATGTCGCGCCGGCACAGCGTGATGCGTTCGCGCACGAGCTTGAGGGCACGAGCCTCTGCCTGGATCTCGGCTGCCAGTCCTTCGAATTCTTCCGAGCGCACGACCAGTGGCGACAGATCGAAGCCAAAGGCCAGCTCAATCTCGCCGGACGTATCCTTGCGAGCGTAACGCTTGCCGTTGGGGCTATCGCGCCGAACGATCAGCCCGGCATCCACCAGGACGGCCAAGTGACGCCGCAGCGTCGATGCGGGCATTCCATGCGCGCGCAGTGACAGCTGGTGGTTGGACGGAAAGACGATGAGATCGCCCTCCCCCGTGAGCGCTGTTTCTGGGTGGAACGTCAACAGCGCGTTCAGCACCGACAGCGAGCGCTCGGACACACCGAGTTTCGGCCGTGCAGCACAGATGGCCTGATAGACCTTCCATTTGTGGACGACCTTTTCCGGTGACCGCTCAGTGGCCACCATCTGGCTTGCCACATGGGCGAGCGTCAGCGACCGCCGCCCAAAGGGCGTCGTGGGAGAATGTTGGTGCATATCTTCGCCTCTGTTTGGGCAAAGAAAATTTGCTACCGACAACGATGACTAATCGCGTTCAGTCTTGACTACGATCGGGGGAAGTGATTCTCTGTCAGTTGTCAGACTTGAGAGAGGGCTTCCGGAACTTCGTTTCGGGGGCTCTTTTCTTTTGCCTAGTGCTGCTCCAAGTTTGTGTTTGCTTGAGATACGTTAGCTCTTGTGCGCATCGTCTTGCTCTTCCGACACCGCAAAAGTATCGAACAGGCGCGGAAGCTCTTTGACTAAGAAATCTGCGAATGCGGCGGGTACTTCCTTATCGAGGAGAAGCCGCAACTCCCGGTTTTCCCTTTTGACCTCTCCGATTTTCTTGCCATTGACGGTCGATATGGTCGCGCTGTCTTTCGACCGCGTCTGTCGGGCTATCGGACGAGCCGCGGTAAAAGCGGCAAGAAATCTCTTGTCTGAATCTTGGCGGGCGAAAGACGGATCCTTGATCGCGGCACGGATGCGCTCGACAGCTTCGGCTTTCAATAGAAGCTCAGAGAAGCTTTGCCATCGGCCGCGACCAACCCTCGGAGCCGTTCCGATGGCCTCTACAATGTCGCCAGGTATCGCTTTAGCCACGGCTATCAACTTGGATGCTTCGGCCCGGTCAATGGCTAGCGCGTCTTGAACCACAGACCGCTTGTGTCCCGCCTCCTCGATCCGCATCGCAAACACCGCGCGCTCAACAAAGCTCAGGTCTTCGCGGGGGCCATTTTCGAGGCCTTGAGCTATTACGAGTTCTTCATCAGAGAGCGGCTTGAGGATTGCCTTAACGAGAATTCCCAATTCGCGCGCAATACGAACGCGGCGATGACCGTAAGCGCTTTGATATCGTCCAGTCACCTGCGGGTGATGACGAACAAGGATCGGGACCTCTTGCCCCCTCTGAGCGATTGATTGTTTCAACGCTTCGTCAGTGCTGGATCCGTCATCTCGGAGCCGGTCGACCACAGGGGACGCGTCGACAAGTAGCGGATCAATCTCCATGATTGAAGCGCCCGCAGCGATTTGATCCCGCAGCTCTTGATTTTCCTTTTCGACGTCGGAAAACGAATCCTTAAGCGATCGTACTGCGCCGGCCGACACTCTCGCCAGAGTTGGCGAAACCGAACCCTTGTTGTCTGCTGACAACGATCCGGCCGGCTGGGCTGTGAATAAACTTTTTATCGTATCTGTTCGCTTGCTCATCGCCCCCAAACCCTCTTCATGAGTTGCGCGACCTCATTGTTGACTGCATCGACGGATTCGACAGCCCGATCGTATGCCCCTCGACCGACCGATCCCCGGTCGAGTTCATAAAGCGATTGTTTGGTTAGGCCCGCGTTCGCAATTGCGGTCGACTTCCATACCGTGGCTTGCAGGACGTCAGATCCGAATAGATTCCGCAGAAGCGCGACGATCTGTGCTTCAGGCACATCGTTCGGGTCATGCCGTGTGATGACGTATCGAATAAAATCGTGATCCAGTTTGCCGCCTGCTTCTTCAATGACTGCCATTAGGTCCGCAGTCATTAGAAGGAACTGACTCATCGACGCGACATCCACCATCTGAGGGTGAATCGTTACAAGCATCGCTGTCGCAGCATTGAGGGCGCCCATCGTGAGGTAGCCAAGCTGCGGCGGGCAATCGATTACAACGACGTCGTAGTCGTCGGCGACTTCATCGATCGCGACGGCCAATCTCCGAAAAAATAGATCGTGGCCTCGCTCCCTTCGCTCGATCATCGCTCTAGGTGTGTGGTGCTCAAATTCCATGAGCTCCAGATTTCCGGGCACCAAACTAATTCCGTCAAAGTACGTAGGCCGGATAATCTCGCTTAATGAGCGGCGATGGTCGTCGTAGCGGATCGCGCCATAAATCGTTTCGTTTTGTCCGATATCAAACTCGGGCTGATAGCCGAACATGGCAGAGAGCGAGGCTTGTGGGTCAAGATCCAGAGCAAGGACTCGGAAGCCAGCCAACGCGAGATACTGAGAAAGGTACAGCGCAGTTGTAGTCTTCGCCGACCCGCCTTTGAAATTTGCGACGGTGATCACTTGGAGTTTCTCGCCGTCTCGCCTCCGGGGAAAAAACTCTAGGCCCTCTCGCGGTCTAGCGCCGGAGAGATAGGCCCGGAGTTCATTGATCTGCGCCAACGTGTAAGAGCGCCGCCCTCCGTGGCCGGTTGCGGGAATTGGTCCAAGCCCGTCCAACGACAGTTGTCGTAGATATCCATCTGACACGCGGACTATCTTCGCGACTTCGCCGGAAGTGAAAGATCTGAGCGACTTGTTCGCGGCCGGCGGGAAGAGCGTAGTGCTCAGAGTCCGCAGCTGCCCGGACAAAAGAGACGCATGCCTAGTGACCCTAGAGCTGGCCGTCTCAGTACTGATATCCCCGGAGGCGTTGTTCATTGAGACGGTTTCTCTGCGTCAGACGGCAATTATCCGTCTTGAGAAACCACGATTCCCGAGTCGCCGCAACAAATTAAGGGTTAACAAGACGTTAAGCGAGCTTGTTGTCAGCAGACAACATTGTTCGGGAGTTTCACTCGTAAGTCCAGGGATTGAATACTGGGACGCCTACCGGAGCGAAGTCTTTGGTATTCCTTGTAACGACGACAAGCCCGCTGACCAGTGCGGTGGCAGCCAAAAACCCGTCCATGACGGACAATGCTAGGCCTTGCCGGCGTGTAGCAGCCATAAGGTCGCCCCACTGTTCCGCGATCTGCGCGTCGATCGGGAGGATACGCGCGGCGAAGCGATTGGGTAAATCGTTGCTGATCCAAGCCGCCAATGCATCGCGCCGTAGACCGGTGTCCATTAAAGAAATACCGCGCCTCAACTCTGCAATGGTGATTACGCTTAGGAACGCCCGATCCTCGTCCAAAACGTCTAACCACCTCAAGACGTTGGCGTCGGGGCTAGGGCGTCGGACCTCGGAAAGGACATTGGTATCGAGTAAAAAATTCACAGATCTAGATCGCGTAGTTGCTCATTCCGCCTCTCAAATTCGATTTCAGAACCTCGCAGTGGAGACGCCATGAGAAATTCCGCGAGCGAGCCTTGACGATTGGACTTGCGGGCCCACTCGTCGGCTGAAACGACAACAACACTGGGTCGACCGTGACGGGTGATGATCTGCGGATCGGTTTGGGCTCGCTCGATGACTTCGGAAAAGCGGGCCTTTGCACCGGCAACGGTCCACTGATCCATGGGGGCAGTCTGGGACATTGCGCACTCCGCGGAAAATAATGACTATCATGACTATATGAGATCGAGGCTATTTTTCAACGTGCCCGGCCCGCTCTCACATCGGTTTAGAGCCCCGCGGCCTTCGTCAGATTGATCCGGAACCGGTCGCGCCGCCGCTGGTAGCGACGGGTCTGCTCGGCACTGACGTGGCCAAGCTGCTTCTGCACGTAGCGCTCATCGACCTCCGCTGACGTTGCGAGACCCGCCCGCAGCGAATGGCCGGCAAATCTGGCACCCCGCTCACCTTCGACCAGATCGCCACGGATGCCGGCGGCCAAGGCGGCGCGCTTGACCAGCCGGGCAATCTCACGATCGTTGAGGCGGTCGGGGCCGACCTCCTTGCCCTGCCCGGTCACCCGCCGGAACAGGGGTCCATGGCCGATGCGGGCAAGCCTGAGCCAGGTCTGTAACGCCACAACGGGGCAGGTGGCATCTGAGGAGCCTTGGCCGATTTCGACCTCGCGCCAGCCGGTCTTGCCGCGCAGGGTCACAACGATGCCCTTGTCGAGCACCTCGACCCAGCCGCGGCCGTCCTCGGTTTCGTCGCGATTGAGATCGAGACCGACGATCTCCGAGCGGCGCAGCCCGCCGGCGAAGCCAATCAGCAGCATGGCCCGATCGCGCAGGCCGCGTAGCGAGCCGCGATCGAGCGTCTCCAGCATGGCGATCATATCTTCGGGGAGCACCGCCTCCTTCTGGTGCGGCGGCGCGGCGTGGGTGTTGCGGATGCCCGCCATGACGGTTGCGATGTGGCGGTCGGCGCGATCCAGCGGCAAGCCACGCTGGGCGTAGTTCCAAGCCAGCGCCGACAGCCGGCGCTCGATGGTGGAGACAGAGTTTGGCCGGCCATTCGGCGTCGCTGTGCCAGACGCACAGGCCGTGACATAGAGCCCGACGGTCGGCGGCGCGGGGGGCAAGAGCTCGAACCCGTGACGCCGGCACCAGGCGGCAAAATGCTTCCAGTCGGCCGCGTAGGCACGGCGGGTATTGGCCGAAGTTGCGGCCTCGACATAGTCGCGGGCGCGATCGGTGAGACGCTGCAAGGACGGCGGCAGGGTGGAGGCGGCGATGGCCGGAGGCGAGGGGACGTCGTCGGCCTGCTCTTCAACTTCCGCAAATCGCGAATCTGAGCTCATCAGGCGATCGTAGAAATAACGTCCGATAATGCAACATTATCGCGCCTAGTTATTAACCATAACCTGCGGCGGTTAGGAGCAGATTTCTGGCATCAAGCGCCGCGCCGGATTAGGTTGCGGTATGGCTGTGCGCACCCGATTCTTGCCCGACCCGCCCCGGCGCTTCCCGCCGGTGCCCGGCTGGGCGCGCGTGCAGCGCGTGTCGACGTGTCCGGACGCTGCTTTATTCTCTGCCGGCGCAGCCCTCTCTGCGCTGCACTCGATCGCCCGCGATGAGCACATGCTCGGCGCGCTCTGGCGCCAGCGCCTGGCGCTCAAATGCACCATCGTGCTGATCGGGCAGGGCGGCCGCAGCGAAGACGAGGCGCAGCTGCGCGACCACTGGTATCTGCGCCAGAGCCACGAGGATCCGGGTCCGGCCGGACAGCTGCTCGGCGCGTGGCGCCGCCTGGGTACCAACAAGGCGCTGATCTTCAAGGACACCTGGCCCACCGACTTGCCGACACTGTTCGGCTATCGCGACGACGAAGCGCTGCAGGAGGCAATCGCCTGTGCGCTTGCGCAATGCGCCGCGGACGCGAACCCCGTGCACGCCGCAGCTACCGCCTCCGCATCGAGTTTGCGACTACGTCCGGACTGCCGCCCGCTCGCTCTGTGGCTTGCCGATGCCGTGCTCGCGCATCGCCTGAGCTGGCCGGCGCCGGTGCCGCTGCTCGCGGCGCATCTGACCGGCGCCGGATGGCGGCACGCGGCAGACGACGAGGAAGCATGGCTGCAGGTGTGCGGTCTCGCTTACGCCTGCGCTGCAGCCACCGCATGGGACAGTTACGCCGAGCTCGGTCACCGCGCCGACCGCCTGCTCGCAGCTGCGCCAAAACTGCGCAGCAAGGACGCCGACACCATGATCGCGACCTTGCTCAGCGAAGACGCGCAACCGGCGCGGGGAGGGCAGACCGCCAGCGATCGCTCGAGCCGTCGCCTGTTCGAACGGCTGGTTGCGCTCGGGGTAGTGCGCGAACTGACGGGTCGACCGACCTTCCGGCTTTACGGGCTCTAGATGGGACGCCGCCCGAAAGCCAAGGTCACGCTCGACCGCGAGCTCGCCGATCTGCCGACCGAGCTGCGTTGGCGCGAATGGATGGGTCGCGTCGAGGCCGTCATTTTTGCGTCCCGCGACCCCGTCACCCGCGAGATGCTGGCGCGCGTGGTAGGGGAGGGGTGCAGTGTCGAGCTGATCATCGATGACATCCGCAGCGAGCTACGTGGTCGTCCGTACGAACTCGTTAATGTCGCCGGGGGTTGGCAACTGCGGACCCGCAAGAATTTTGCCGACGCAATCCGGACCGCAACGGGAACGACAGAGCAGGGCGACCTGCTATCAGCAAGCGAAACGCTGGTTCTGATGTGCATCGCTTATTACCAGCCCATCACTCGCAGCGAGCTCGGACGATTCTTCGGCCGGGACATCAGCCGCGACGTCATCGGCCATCTTCGAAAGCTCGGTTTGATCGGGTCAGGGCCCCGGGCGCCGCAGCCGGGCGCGCCTTACTCCTACGTGACGACAAAGGCGTTCCTTGCGCATTACGGCTTCGACACACTCCGCGACCTGCCCGACATGGAGGCGCTCGAAGATGCCGGGCTCCTCAGCAAGGAGAAGTTGCTGGCCGGTGACCTCTTGCCCGGTGTGCACGAGAACGATCCGGAATAGGCAGCGTCCCGGCGCGTTGCCGAGATCGGCTTTGGCCGCATGGAAGCATCCCCAACTCGGAGGATGTCGATGGCATCCGCTCGCTATAAAGCTGCCGTATGGGGGCTACGGACATTGATTATCGAACCTTCAATGTCGCTGGGCGTGACGTCGGCATCGCACTTGAAGAACCCTTTTGGGAGTGTCTTGAAGACCTCGCCGCGCGGCGTCGGACGTCTCTCGGGAACCTGGTGCATAGCCTTGAAGCAAGAGACTCTCCGGACATTGCTTCAGCTCTCCGCGTGCTTGTTCTCGCCGACATCATGGAGACCGCCGGGATTGAGTTGACGGCTTTCCGCTCACCATGCGAGCCTGTCAAAAAATACCATTAGGGAAGCGGCGCCAACGACGATGAAGTCACCAGTTCAGAAACGATCAGTCTTGATCAATGGGCACAAGAGCAGTGTCAGTCTCGAAGAGGCGTTCTGGACCGCGCTGAAAGAAATTGCTCGCGCGAAACAGCAAACACTTTCCGACCTCGTATCCGCCATCGACCGCGATCGAAAGACGGGCAATTTGTCCTCCTCGCTTAGACTTTACGCCTTAGCGCACTACTGGAAGAAGACGGGTGGCAATGAAACGAGCGGCGTTTAGCGATTAAAGGATGCTCTACGGCGGCCGCCAAATATGAAAGCGAGCGCCTCGCTCCAAAGCGCGGACGTTCTCCATCGGATTGAGATCGAGCAACATAGAACTGGTCGCGCAGAAGGCGCGGTCGCTCGCTACGCCGACAGCTGTTGAATCGACGGACTTCACTAAACCGAGGTAGCGGCATCACACCTGGCGTTTATCAGATCGAGATCCGTCTCACTGTGAACATCGACCAGTCGATTGCAGGTGTCATCGGGTCGAAGGTCTTTACCTCTCTGAAATGCTGGTCGTTTTCTTTCCTTATTTGTCGATCGATGAAAGGATACTAAAGAACTTCTTCATGGATCTCGGGCGTTTGCTCGCGCGGTCTATGGAAGATTACGCGTTTGTGTCACTTGTAACAGCCCGAAGATACTAGACGGATGAAGATTAAGCTTAGAGCGGCAAATGGGGCGACCAATGTCGAGAAAACTCATAACAACCTTGGAGCCGGAGCAGGGTTTGGATACGCCGAAAAAGCCGCCGCTCCCGCTCGGAGCGGAGGCTCGGCTGAATTCTCGAGTCGTGCTTGCTTTCGTCGTCTTTGCTTTTGGGATGTGGACCGCTTGGGCGTTATTGCCGTCCTTGATTTGGGCAACCATAATTGCCGTCGCGCTCTGGCCTCTATACCTGAGGTTCACAGGTTGGTTTTCCTCTGATACGTCAAGCACTGCAGCGTTCATCTTTACAGCTCTCGTTGCTTTGGGGCTCTTTACCCCGATTTCGCTCGCCATTTACCAGATAGCGCAGCAGAGCGACATTCTCGTTAGTTGGCTGAAGCAAGCTCGGGAGAGCGGTATTGAGGTTCCTGAATGGGTCGCGCGTTTACCTCTCGCCGCAGAAAGCCTGCAGATTTGGTGGCGGACCAACCTATCAGATCCGAAGGCCGCAGCCGCGTGGCTTCAAACTGTCAACGCGGATAATGCGTCAGATCTTCTCAAGACGTTTGGAGCGCAGTTACTGCACCGCTTCTCGCTCATGCTTTTTTCGCTTCTCGCCTTATTCTTTCTGCTTCGTAACGGGCGAGCCGTCGGGAGACGTTTCCTCGAAACCTGCGACCGCCTTCTTGGCGATGCGGGAGAGGGGCTTGTCGAGAAAATGGTCGAAGCAACGCGCGGCACCGTGAACGGAACAGTTTTCGTCGCCGTTGGCGAGGGGCTCCTTATTGGAGCCGGCTTCTTCGCAGCTGGTGTACCCAACCCTGTGATGTTCACAGTGTTGACCACGGCCTTCGCGCTGTTGCCATTTGGAGCTTGGTTGGCGTTCACCACCGCCGCGATAGTTTTGGTCAGTGGCGGTGGCAGCGGCGTGGCGGCAGCTGGGGTGTTCTTGTGGGGCGCCACCGTGATGCTCGCCGGCGATCACTTCGTATGGCCAACCTTGGTGGGCGGTTCAGCGCGCCTTCCGTTTCTTCTGGCATTTGTCGGCATCTTCGGAGGAATAGCCGCGTTCGGATTGTTCGGCTTGTTTCTCGGGCCCGTCATTATGGCGGCTGCTCTAACCGTCTGGCGTGAGTGGATTTATGGGGCTAGTACGAGCGAATTGAAGGAACGTCCTTAAACCCTGTGTTTTGCGAGGGGGCCTGCTGACACGCACGTCGCATCAATAACACCCAGCGCCAGCCACAGCAAACTTACGCTGCGATAGGCCCGGCAAGTGTGATGAAAAGACGTTCAAACTCGTCCGCAGGACATGGCTTGCCGAAGTAGTATCCTTGCCCTTCGCGACACCCCATCGCCAAAAGGAGATCAGCGGTTGCTCCATCCTCGATACCTTCAGCAATCACGGAAAGATCGAGCCCCTCCGCGAGACCGATCACCGATCTGACAATGGTCCGATCGCTTTCACTTGAGAGAGCGTCCTTTACGAAAGATCGATCAATTTTCAGCCCGTGAAGTGGGAAGGACTTTAGGTAGCTGAGGCTGCCAAATCCGGTACCGAAATCGTCGAAGACAAGTCTCACACCCACTCGCTTCAAGCTCTCGATCGCTGTTTTTGCCTGAGCTTCATCCTCAAGAAGAATGTCTTCTGTGACTTCAAGCTCAATGAGGTCCGGACGAATAGGGGCGTCGCGCAATAGCGCCTCAACCTGCGCACTTAACGAACCATCTGCAAACTGACACGGCGAGAGGTTGATGCCGATCCGAAGCTCATGGCCCGCTGCGGCCCAGCGACTGGCCTGTCGCCATGCGGTGTCTACTACCCAGCGCGACAATCCATTCGAAACTGTAGTCGCGTTGGCAACTGGAATGAATTCAATTGGTGGCACTAATCCCCGGGAGGGATGACGCCAGCGAATTAAAGCTTCTGCGCCGATAACTCGTTTGCTTGCGAGGCATACCTGCGGTTGATAGAAGAGTTCAAACTCATTCTTAATCAAAGCTCGGACAAGATCTTCCTCGGTAGCGAGACGCTTCTCGATCGTATCGCGATCTCGCACCTCGTAGAAGTTGGCAGCTCCGTCAGCCTTATCCTTATCCAAAGCAATGTATGCATTGCCGAAGGCAGCTTCGGAGGTCGATCCATGTTCAGGCAGTTGTGCCGCACCGATTCGAACGTGGGCCTGGTGTAGCCGCTCGCCGACCTGCAACGGCATATCAAAGAGAGCTTTGATCGTGTCCGAAAATCTCGCTGCGGCGTCTGCGCTGCAATCGTTCGCCAATATCGCAAACGTTTCATCGCCAATGCGCGCTAGAAAATGGTGGCCTTCTGATAAGTGACTATCAAGTACGTTGCCAACTGCCTTGATTAACTCGCCACTGAATGAGCGCCCCAGGATAACACTGGTGTCTGATATCCGGTTCACACGCACTAAAAATAAGCAGTGTTGGCCATCGCTTGACGTCAGTAACGCTGTAATTTTTTGCTCGATGCTGTAGCGATTGGGCAGGCCGGTAAATGAGTCGAATTCAGCCAAATACTTGATCTTCTCGGCTTCTCTCTTCCGCGCCGAGACATCTCTTAGACTTAAGCCAAAGCTTAAGCCGTCCGTATCCTCCCAAGACGAAAAGCAAGCCTCTGCGTCGAACTTTTGTCTATCTTTCCGGAGGCCGTCAAACTCGATGAGGCGTCCGTTATGACTTCCAACGAGGTCGGCAGTGATGCCCACGACTGCGCTCGAATTTGTAGCATCCGCCATTAATTCGGTGAATGAATGGCCGATTATCTCGACCGGCTGGTAACCAAAGATCGACTCGGCGGCAGGATTCCAGACCGTAATACGCAAACTCGCGTCCATGCAGATGAGTGCGTCGCCCATCGACATTGCAATTCGACGAAATCGTCGCTCCGCCACGCGTGTCATCAAGCTGCGGATGTCTAGTTCCTGGAGGGCGATCGCTAGACAATATGCAGCGAAGGTAATCTGCAGCAGCGACGTATTCACGATAACCGGAAAATAGAATTGGATTCCCAGCGCGCTGGCTTCAATGGCGATGGAGGCCAAAGCAATGAGTATAACGCGCCTCTTCGCAGGAATTCGAGGCCAAGCATAGACCATCGCAACCATCGCTAGGACTACGCCAATCAGGCTTACGACCCAAGATGTCGCTGTTAACGCGCGGTTTTGAGCGATCGACTCAGCGGCAAGTATCTGCAGCAAAGGTCCGGGCAGAACAGACGCGTTGGGAACGCTAAAACGATCCCCAAGTTCTATCGCGGTACCGCCGATCAGGACCTTTTTTCCTCGAAGACCTAAGCGTGACGCTGAGTTGTCATCGAGTACGTCCGAATAAGAGACCATCGGTATTTCGCGGAATCGGATACCGTGGTCAATGTAGAAAGGCGGTTTCGAAAGTGTGCCGCTTCCGGACATTGCCGTAGCAATAGAGGGAATAATTTCATTTCCTACCCGATCCGAATAATCATATTTCCGGACACGGCCGTCTTTCTCAACTTTGACTCCTGCGGAGGCAACCCATGCATCGGCGGTCAAAAGTGGAATTGGCACATTATCGTGGACAGAAGGTGAGCCACTTTTTTTTGATTGTTGAAATGCGGGAAGGACGATCGAGCTTGTTGATGCTTTAATCGCCTGAGCCAAATCGCCATCAGCGGCGGGCGTTGACGGCGCGCTAAAATCTACGTCGAAAATGATATCGCTGACCCCAACTGCGTCGAGCTTTCTGATGAGATCGGCATGAATCGATCGGGACCAGGGCCACGCCCCCATAGTCTCAATCGAGTGAGGGTCGATAGCTATGAGGGCGATATTGCCCGTTGGCTCACGAGGAGTGAGCGAGAAGCGCCAATCGGCAGCGAAGTGAAACAGCGATGTGGAGACTCCGGTCGCGGCCGCTAGAGCTACGACTAACATCGCTAGAATGTGAGCGCGATAAGGCTTCATCGTTGTCAGCCGATCTAAGCGTTATTTTTTTCCGTTCCCATTTCCATTGCCGTTACCGTTGTTGCCATTGCCATTGCCATTGCCATTGTTCCCGTTGCCGTTATTTCCGTTGTTGCCGTTGCCGTTGCCGTTGCCGTTATTTCCCTTGTTCCCATTCCCATTGTTGCCGTTTGCACGGCCGTAACCATTGCCGTTATTGCCCGCTCCTGAATTCCCATTACCCGCGGCGGTGTCGCTTGATCTTCCGTAGCCGTTTCCGGTGGCACCGGACTTCCCATTGTTTGTGATCGAGTTGGGGTTGGCGGAAGCGTTTGGCGTGGATGAGGGCGTAATGACAGGGCTGGCAGCGGCGCCGGCTACGTTGCCAGGTATCGCCGCAGCGGTTGGATCTGAGTTTGATCCGTTCGATACTGCCGCGGATGGGCTCACGTTTGGTCCGGAGCTCCAATAACTCGCGCGTCTTGGCTCGCCACGACCGGGCTGTGCATCCGATGTGCCCCGCGCGAGGCCGTTGGTCACGCGGTTAAAGTTGAGACGTACGTCGCCGATCGGTGCGGCGATTTGCGTGGGGCTGTTCTTGCTTTGAGATCCAGGTCCGCGATTGCCGTTTACGCCTTCCGAACGCCGAGCCGCGGGAGCAGCGGACGGACTAGGAGTGCCTACGGCTGCGAGCGTGCGGACTTGAATTGCGTTCGCTGCTGAGCGGGGTGCTGGTAGGCCCGACCGCGGCACTGGAAGCCGGTCAAATGTCGGCGTTCTAGGTGCGCCTTGTTGGATAGGGCTGTGAATGCCGGGACCCGATAAGAGAAGCCCAGCGTTTCCAGCCGAGCGAGATAATACTGTCTGACCGGGCATGACTTGGGCGATCTGACCAGATTTAAAATCAGCGACCTCGACCTGACCGCGAACAACGTTGACGTCGGTCCCTCTGGAGGTAACGCTGACTCGAAACTGTGTTCCCTTTACCACAGCAGCGAGATAAGGCGTTTCCACCTCAAAATGCTTCACGTTCTTCTTCTCGACATCCAAAAGGATGGAGCCTGCCTTCTGAACAATTGTGGTTGAAAGTCCGTCCGATGCGGCCGTCGGAACTTTCACTTCAGAGTTTGGCGATATAAGAATGGTTTCCTCGCCACGCCTCAGCAAAACGCGACCATTCTGACCGGTGCGGATCGTGTCGCCCGTTCGAATCTCTTGGCTCGTGAGCGATACCGGCTGTGCTTGGGCGCTGACGGTCCAGACCTGTCCCGAGGATTTGGCGATTTGCCAGCCGCGTTCGTCGCTTGCATAGGCGGAGTTTGCCTGAAAGGCGACCGCAATTAACGCTACAACTAAATGTCTGATATGCGACACAAAAATGCTCCAGAACCGGGAACCGTCACGCTATCTGGAAACATTCAAAAATAAATTTACGTGCAAGGACACCTACGACTCGCGCGTTAAGGCTTCATTGACCATACGAACCTACCCACTTGATCAGCAGCAAGTTTTGTCGTTGCGCGTCAAGAATTGGACTCCATGGCACCGTTTTGCTTTGCCGATAATCGCCTGATCAAATCTGCATTTGCCGCAGGCCTGGTCGCCATATCGCTTATCGGAGGATTGACAGCCGCGTTCGCCCAAGCAGCCAGTCCTGGCTTCGATCCACTACAGCCGGAGAAACGCTTCGAAGCTGCCAGGCGGGGGGCCGAGCAGGGCGGCGACGAAACTTCGCTCCCCGCTGTTTCGAACCGAAGGGGCGCCGTCGGAGGCGGCAGAAGCTTCAAGGTGCGCGGCATATCGCTCGTTGGAAACCGTACGATATCAACTCCCACCATCGAGCCTCTGTACCGCAAGTTTGTTGGCGGCAGCATCACCGAAGGCGAGCTTGGTGAGCTCACTGAAAAGATTAGCGAACTCTACCGCGCCAATGGTTATCACCTGACCAGGGCAATTGTGCCGGCCCAAGACGTCGCAAGCGGCGTTGTGATTATCAAAGTCGTTGAGGGAAGTATCACCGACCTCGTCATTGACGGAGAACCTCAGGGGCGGTTCGGTGTAAAGACCCTGTTGTCGCCGATCTTGGCAGAGATGCCATCTCGCCAGCAAACGCTGGAACGCCAGCTTCTTCTTTTAAACTCCCTTCCTGGGATCCGGGTCACCGATACGTCATTAAACGAGATCGGCGAAACAACCGGAGCGTTTCGGCTTTCGGTATTCGTCAAGTCATGGCAAGTTTATGCATCGCTTGGCACCGACAATCTAGGATCGAGCTCTGTGGGACCGTGGCAGTCTTATGCAACGGGAGCATTTAATTCGTATCTCGTTGCGGGTGACGCTTTAACGATCAATGGATCGACTATCGCAAACGACCCCAACCAACTTGGGTTTGGTCGCATCGGTTATGATGCACCAGTAGGCGTGAATGGTGTGAGACTTGGCGGGTCGGCATTCTACAGCGAAGTTCGACCGGGGGACTGGCGCCGAGAATACGGCAACCTCACACGAACACAATCAGCCGAGATGCACGCGAGCGCCGTTCCGATTCAGACGCAACGCCAGACCTTAACTGTGACATTAGGATCGCAGTTCACGGATGTTTCCGAAGGCGATGCGTTCGGGTCTTTGTACAGGGATCATTTGCGGACGTTATATCTTATTGGAGATTACCGTCTGAAAGATGAGTATGGCGGCGTCAACTACCTTACGCTGACGTTGCGTAAGGGGCTCGACGTGTTGGGCGCATCGAAAGTCAATGACGAAGGGTTGTCGCGATACGGTGGATCCGCTCAAGCCGCGACGGTGAACCTACAGTATGCACGGTACCAGTCTCTCGCTAATGATTGGTCTGTAAAGATCGCAGGCGCTGGTCAGTTTGCCTCGACACAACTGCTTACCTCGCAGCAGTTTTATTTGGGCGGCGTGTCTTTTGGCCGGGGCTACGGCAATGCTGAGATAAGCGGCGATAATGCAATGGCCGGATCTGTCGAATTGCGTTTTGATGGAACACTGAGCTTCGGATATTTGCGCGGGTATCAAATCTACGGTTTTGCTGAGACTGGCGTCGCTTGGAATGTCGGATACCAGTACACAGATGGTCTTTCTCTTGCTTCAGCCGGCGGCGGCATTCGGTTGTTTCTTGCGGAAAACTTACAAGCCGACTTCGGTGTCGGCGTTCCTCTAAGCTATCGTCCGTTCGACAACATCAACCGCAATCCAAGATTTCTGTTCTCTATTTCGAACGCTTTCCGCCTGTAGCAACTCGGCTCGGCTGGACTGTGCGACTGGAGCGTCTGCTTATGCCGCAGTCGCATTCCATAACATCCGATCGGCGAAAGTCATCCTTGGAAGATAGCAGCTGGCTTCTAGCAGGAAGATCAGCCATCTCAACGGCCCATTGTTAATGCTGCCGCAGCGGATATTCCCCTGGATCGTACCGGGCCCAACTGATAGCGCTCCAAGCGGCCAGACCTCGGGGCGTCTTGAATAGGAACCAAAGTCCGGTCCGCATATTATATCACGCCGCCGCCCATCAAGCCGGTTAACGGGTTAGCTTTTGCCTCTTGTTGCGGCGGAGATTCGAGCCGGATCGGGGACAGGACGGCGGGCTGGTTCGCAATAGTGAGAATGCAGGCATTTCATTGATGAGTTTTGCGCACACCAACTCGGAGGCGGCCTTTAGCTCCGAGATTATCGCTCATGACCTCACCAGCCTTCACAATGACGCCGATCTTGACCGGATAACAGCCTTCGCCGCCAAGCTCTGCGAGGCCCCTATAGCGCTTGTGAGCCTCGTAGGTGCAAGAACGCAGCGGTTCGTGTCTGATCATGGACTGGGGCAGAGCGAGACACCCCGCGAGTGGTCGTTTTGCGCCTACGCGATGGAAGGGTCGGACATCATGGTCGTCCAGGACGCGACTAAGGATGGTCGATTTTCAGCAAACCCTCTCGTAACGGATGAACCGCACATCCGGTTCTACGCAGGGGCTCCGCTTAAGTCTTCACGTGGTGTCTCGCTGGGTTCGCTTTGCGTAATAGACAGAACTCCACGCGGCGGGCTTACTCCCTTGCAATTGGATGGGCTCAAGCTTCTCGCAGATCAGGTAATGGTCATTTTCCGTGCCCGCGAGCAGCTGAAAGCCAAGAGGGACGCGCAGTCGGACGCAGAAAGCGCTCTCTCGGTTACTGAAGAAAAGTTTCGGATTCTCGCTGACACCATGCCGCAAATGGTTTGGTCGACGTTGCCTGACGGATTCCACGATTACTACAATGCAAGGTGGTACGAGTTCACGGGCGTGCCCGTAGGATCGACAGATGGCGAGGGATGGAACGGAATGTTTCATCCTGACGACCAAGAGCTTGCTTGGGGCAAGTGGCGCCATTCACTCGCGACTGGCGACCCGTATGAAGTCGAATATCGTCTGCGTCATTCTAGCGGTGAGTATCGGTGGACTCTTGGCCGTGCTCTGCCGATGCGAAACGCCGTCGGCGAGATCGTGCGATGGTTCGGCACCTGCACGGACATCCATGACCAGCGAATGCTCATGGATCAGAAGGAAATCGTCAGCCAGGAGTTGAGCCACCGCATTAAGAACATTTTCGCGGTTGTTGGCGGATTGGTCGGTCTTTCAAGCAAAGCGCATCCGGAGATCAGAGACATTGCGCGCGACCTTCGGGCGCGCATCGTGGCTCTCGGAAAGGCACATGATTTTGTGAGACCGCACAGCATGCGATCAAAGCCTACAGTCGAGCAGACGAGCTTAACTGGGCTATTTGAGGCGCTGATGGCCCCGTATGTTGCGGGTGCATCGCGTATAATCGTGTCCGGGATTGACGCAAAAATCGACGATAGGTCGGCAACGCCACTCGCGCTTATCTTCCATGAACTGGCCACCAATGCAGCAAAGTATGGGGCGCTGTCGGAACCAGATGGAGTTGTGAGTATTCAGATCGAAGAGGATGCAGGAAATGTGACAGTAACCTGGACAGAAAGAGGCGGTCCTTTTCTTCAGGCTGATCCCCGGTCCGAGGGCTTTGGCACCCAGCTCATGGATATGAGTGTGAAAAGCCAGTTGGGAGGCAGCATTCGACGAACTTGGTCGCCAGACGGTCTCGTCGTGGAAGTGATCATTCCGAGGTCGTCTTTGAGCCGTTCCGATTGTTGAAGAGATTGATCTCCGGACTGGAAACCTTCAGCGATTTCCCGGTCGCGTAATCAGCGATAGCCACGATCGCTTCCTCGCTGAACGGTTTTCGGATATATCCGATGGCTCCCTCAGCTTGCGGATTGATTTGAGTTGGATTAGCAGTGACGTAAACAACCCGAATGCCATAGTCGCGCGAGAGATCACACGCGATCTGAGGACCGGTTTTCCCATCCCTGAGATTTACGTCAACAAAAGCGATCTTGGCTTGAGATGCTGCTTCCAGCGCTCCCCTTCGATCTGCTGCAACGCCGACCACTTGATGGCCAGCCTCTTCAAGCACGCGTTCCATATCGCCTGCGACGAAGATCTCATCTTCAACGATCAAAATTGAGGACACAACGGTATTCCGGAAGATGGTCTAGAGGCGCTTATAACTCGGTCGGGCGACAAACGTTCCCCGAGCTATTCAGGTGCACGAGCTTTGCGAGCCATAAATCCACAAATCAGGAGATGGCACCTGTGGCCCGAATAAGAGACGCTCCTTGCGTTGCAAGTTGTCTGAGCCGTTCGTCGTCCTCGCCAGTCCACGGCTTACTCTCTTTCTTGGGCACGTTATCCTCGCAATCCAGCACGGTACCCAAAACCACTAAGAGCCTAAAAAGCATGAATATTGCGATCCCGAAGGAAATCGCGCTAGCCGTATCGTAAGGCGACGCGGACAATCTATGACCTGGAAACATGCAGCCTACTCGTGTCAGCGACCCGTTCGAGGTGAGAGCACTGCGATTTTCTCCAGCCGGCCGATCTTCATAAATTGAGTAACATCGGAAGGCTCATGGTCAGAATTGCTATAAAGGTGATACCTAGTGCAAGCTCCCCGCTCGGCGGCTCATCATGCTCTTGTCGCGGTCTGCGGGGGGCTTTAAACAAGACTAAACCTGACATGAGTTTTTGGAAGAATGACGAACTACGGTGAGAAAATCGAGGAAGCGATTGGCCGAAACGATATCGACCAGCTTATCAAATACGCCTACGGCGACACCTGTCGGTGCCACAAAGTGAAAGGCGAGCCGCTCTGCGTCTGCAAAATGTTTGCAGAAGCCCTTCGAAAGAAAATAGCACCGCGTGCGCTCTTTCAGGATCGGATAGAGCGCGTGTCGACGCAGGCTTAGAAAGTAACGAGGGGCCCATAGGCCCCCTGAAGAATTCCATTAAAGCGGCTTTTTCAACGTATCGGCAGTTTTGTTTACCGCATCCTTGGCGGCGTTCTTCGCATCGCCCATCGCTTGCTCGGCATCGCCTTTAGCTTCCTGCGCCGCACCCTCGACCTTGAGCTTTTCGGAGCCGGTCATTTCGCCGATGCCCTGCTTTGCTTTACCGAGGGCCTCATTGGCCATGCCCTTAATTTTGTCAGTAGTACCACTCATGGGTTTTCCAATCTCTTGATGAACTAATAAATCTGGAACTCGCTCTGCGCATCTGCGGTTCCTCGCAACAAAAATTATATGTCGTGCATCAGACAAAGGACGACTTTAGCGGTTTTTGATCGCAGCATCGCGCTCCGGTTGTCTACACAATACCCTGGGAACTTTTTGAAACGGTGCGGCTTGTTGAGCACTTTCAACATGGAGCCGACCAATGAAAATGCTTCCCCTGATCGCCGCCGCCGCCGTTCTCTCCACTGCTGCCTTCGCCCAGACGGCGACGACGACCACTGGCGCGGCTCCAGCCGAGGCCAAGTACTCGACGGTATCGAAGGATGAGATGTTCTCCTCGAAGCTGAAGGGTCTGAACATCACCAACCAGGAAAACTCGACGGTCGGCGAGATCGCGGACATCGCCATCAAGAACGATAAGGTGGATGCCTTCATTCTGTCTGTCGGCGGCTTCCTCGGAATGGGCGAGCGCTATGTTGCCGTGTCGCCGAACTCTGTATCGATCAGCCACGATGCGAATGACAAGTGGGTGGCCAAGATGAACACCACCAAGGATGCTTTGAAGGCGGCTCCCGAATTCAAGTATCCGAAGTAATCTTTCTTACACGGACAAAGGCCGCAGCGACAGTTGCGGCCTTTTTTGTTTGGTATCGTAAGTGGGTTAGCGCCACTCCCGAATGTGATCGAACCTAGTCTTTAGGTATGCTGATCTCGAAATGTGCCGGGGCAGGTGGCCTCGATCCTTCCGATAAACAATAGCCGCCGTGATCGAAAACGCTTCCATCTCTTCCCAAACGTCCTTTGCTTTATCCGAAAGCCTTGAAGCTGCGGCCGCTTTTGCACGCCGTCTCAACGATCGCGATCCTTTCTTGCTGCCTTCCGTATCACCCGCACCGCCATGGCAGTTAGCGACCCGACTCTGCCGGACAATCCGATCATTTACGTCAATCCCGCTTTCGAAAAACTGACTGGCTTTTCGGCGACCGACATCATCGGCCGTAATTGCAGATTTATGCAGGGGCCCGATACGGATCCGCGCGATGTTGACGCGATACGGAAAGCTGTCTTGGCCCAGCAACCGATCGAACTTGATCTGCTCAATCACAAGCGCGATGGGACGCCGTTCTGGAATCGTCTCTCGATTGCTCCGGTATGGGACGAGGCCGGCCAGGCGCGCTATTTTGTCGCCTCGCAGCTCGACGTGACAATCGAGAAATATCACGTTCCAGTGCTCCTTGGAGACGTCGAGGCCTTAGAGGCCAACGTTGCCGCTCGAACGTTGTAGCTCGCCGAGCGCGACGCAAAACTTCGCATGGCGCTTGCGGCCGGTGGCCTGGGGACCTGCACGCTTGGCCTGCCGGAGCTTGAGCTCGAAGCATCGGCAGGTTGCAAGCGCAACTTCGGTTATGCTCCGGATGCGATCTTCATGTATGAGCAGCTTTTGGCATCCATCCATTCCGAGGATTTGCCGCGCATGCAGGCCGAAGTCCAAAAGTCGTTGGAAACCGGTCAGCGATACGACATCGAGTACCGCATTCTGACGCCTGGCGGCGAGCAGAGATGGGTCGCCGTGCAAGGCGGATTGCAGTATCGCGCCGACGGCAGTCCACTGGCGATGTCCGGCTTCTCCACCGACATCTCGGATCGAAAATTTGCCGATGAACACCGGTTGACGCTCGCGCGCGAGCTGTCCCATCGCGTAAAGAACACGCTCGCCACTGTTAGCGCTGTTGTCACTCAGACGTTGCGGGATGCGCCCGACATGAAGGCGGCGACGGCCGCTGTGCAGGGCCGGATCGCTTCAATGGCAACGGCGCACGACCTTCTTAAACAGGACGAGATCGACGGTGCTCCGATCGGCGAAATTGTGCATCGCGTTCTCGGGCCCTTCATCGACGCCGGTCATGCCCGGTTCAAGATTTCGGGACCTTCTGTCCGACTATCACCACAGGTGACGCTGGCGCTTTCAATGGCGCTATATGAACTCGCAACCAACGCTATCAAATATGGCTCCCTCTCGGTTCAAGGGGGCACGGTGAGCGTCCACTGGCTCTTGGACGAAGCCACTGACAGGCGACGCCTGAAATTTGGGTGGCAAGAGGAAGGCGGACCTGCCGTATGTCAGCCATCACGCTCGGGATTTGGTACTAGAATGATCGAGCGAGTACTTCGAAGCTACGTCGAGGGCGACGCAAAAATTGAGTTCAGATCGCAAGGTGTTCGATTTACTCTCGACATCTTTCTTTAGTGGAGCCTGAGCAGCCTCTTCTCCGCCTCGCAGTAGCGATGTTGGTCACTTACCGGTCGCGATTTTTGAGTGACAAACTTGAACAGGAAGACGCTGAGATTGTGGCTCCACTGCTACTCAGCATATTGGGTCACATGGTATCGGGGCCTAAATCGCTCTCACCTGAACGCTTACCTCCATGCCGATCTCATCTGCGGCGCTTCCGTAGTAATAGCCGGACAGCGGCGTGGCCTGGCGTGGCGTCCGCGCCACTGCGACCCTTATCAGATCGCGGTTGCCAACGATGCCGTTAGTCGGATCAAACTCGACCCATCCAGATCCGGGCACATAGATCTGACACCAGGCATGCGTCGAACCACCGCCGAGCCGCACCGAGTGATCGCGGTCGGGAACATACACATAACCTGTGACGAACCGCGCTGCGAAGCCAAGCTCTCTCGCGGCTTCCATCATTAGTAGCGCAAAATCGCGGCAGGTCCCGGACTGTCGAGCGATCGTTTCGCTAGGCGATTGTGTGCCCATAACGGTGCGACGATTATAGGCAAACCCGTCTCTAATCGCTTCGTTGAGCGTCATCAGCAATCGCCCGGTCGGCACAGGCGCGATTCCGGTCGCAAAGGTCCCAAGCCAGCGTTGAACCGCGTCATCTTCCGCATGGTGCCGCCGCATAAAGGGGGCGAGGTCAGGCAGCTCCTCGGCGTCGTATGAGAAAGGATGGAGTGTGGCGTAGTCTTCAATAGTGAAATTTGGAGTATCTTCCGGATGATGATCAACGCGCAGTCGCGTTGTAAAGCTTACAGACGTAGTCGGAGCATCGAACCGAATGAGGGTGATGCAATTGCCAAATGCGTCGTGTACCCATCGAACATCCGCTGGAGCGGGATCAACGACGAGTTTGTTCTCCAGCAGTCGCTGGTCAAAGCTGTCGCGGGGCCTGAACATAAGCCGGTGAAGGCCGGGCATGACAGGTTTTCGGTAGGCGTAGCAAGTAGTGTGATCAACCGAGAAAATTGTCATGATCGGCTTACGTGCGCTCCTTATTCGGACGTCGGCTCGTGTGCAGAACCGCCTACTCTATAGGCACCTTTGGGGGGGGCTTGGCGGAACTCTCAGATTGTTACGATCTTTTATAATCCGCCAGAGGGAGGATCGTTCGTGAAGATAGAGGCAGGGTACGACATAAGCTTTGAGTGCGATGAAGCGGTGCCGATGCTACTGATGCTGTCGGTTCATCCAAGCCGGCAGCAAGATGTCATCGGTAGTTCGGCCCTCAAGTTGTCGCCTGCGGTTGGATCGCGTGACTACGTCGATCTGTTTGGTAATGTTTGCACCCGGTTGACGGCACCGGCCGGACGTCTCCAAGTCACCAGCCGGTTCATTATCGCTGATAGCGGTGATCATGATGAAGTCGCGATGAGCGCTCGCCAGTTGCCTGTCGAGGAGCTCCCGGACGACGCCTTAGTCTATCTTCTCGGAAGTCGATATTGTGATACTCAAAAGCTCAGCGACCTTGCTTGGCGGCAATTTGCCTCGGTACAGCCCGGATGGCAACGCGTCCAAGCCATTTGTGACTATGTCCACGGCCGGATTCGATTTGGGTACCAACACGCGCGGGGTGATCGCACGGCCGCGGAAGGCAACGAGGAAGGCATAGGTGTTTGCCGGGATTTTGCGCATCTTGCAATCGCGCTCTGCCGATGCATGAATATCCCCGCTCGGTACTGCACCGGATATCTTGGCGACATAGGCGTGCCGAGGGATCCAGCTCCGATGGACTTCAGCGCATGGTTCGAGGTCTTTCTCGAGGGAAAGTGGTACACCTTCGACGCACGCCATAATATTCCCCGCATTGGACGCATCCTAATCGGGCGAGGACGAGACGCTGCGGATGTGGCTATCTCCACCTCATTCGGCAATGCGCGCCTGACGCGCTTTACGGTGCATACTGAAGAGATCTCAGCAATCTGACCAACTGCTTTAGAGCTCTGGCATGCGATCCGAGTAAACTGGACCGCTTGGTGGGATCGGCCGGACAGCTGCGTTCCACCTGCTCCCATCTCCTATTAGACGCCGCCTATCCTTAAGATCGGCGATCTACAAGTCGAATTCTTGCAGCAGACCATCAGTTTCTAGCGCGCTTCTGAAAGCCCAGTCGGCTGCTTCCTCATCCGCCGCGCTCATCCAGGCCCACTCAAGCATTCGGCTTGCTATCCGCCAATGAGAACGGGACGTGTGATCGAGGCTCCGCATGAAGGCGATAGCGTCCGCCGGGGATGTGATGCGTCGGGGGCCGGCAGCCGACGAAACTAAGAAAGGGCCGAACATCGCAAGTACCGCGTCTGGGGTGTATGAATGGTAAGGCACCTCGCCATTGGAGCGAGAGAGGTTAGCGCATATGGGTTTAAGTCAAGCGCGAGTCCATATGCCCACTCCGTCGCGTCCTGAAATCGCCGGAAGCGGCTTGGAGCCTTTGTGCTCTCTCGCAGATCTTCATAGACTGGAATACTACCTACGCGCGTTCTTCCTAGGAGCGCTCGTTAAGATCGTGTGCGGGTTAAGCTAGGCTTGGACTGTCGACACCATGGCTGCTTCGAAACGAGTTCCTCGTGGCGACACAAGGCCAGGAGGGGATCCGGCGGGATTCCTGCGGTTGCCGGCAGAAAAGTTAACGGGCGGAGCCTCGCAAAAATTGGCGCTGACCCCTTGAAACCGCCCAGCCGTTTTTTCTAAATATCTGATGTCGGATGCCTCAGGGTCCGACAGAGGCGGGCGCTGGTGGTGTCCGGCGTCTGCTCATACCCATCTTGCTCAACGGAGGATTTGGCTATGAGGACTTATGATTTCGCCCCGCTCTGGCGCTCGAGCATCGGTTTCGATCGCCTCTTCGACCTTCTGGACGCGACCCAGCGTGCCAATGAAGAGGGCTCTCCGCCCTACGATATCGAGCGTCTCGGCGAAGACAGCTATCGCATTTCCCTTGCACTGGCGGGTTACGCTCCCGAGAACATCTCGTTAACAGCGGAGCAGAACGTGCTCACGGTGGAGGGCCGTAAGGACGAGCAGAAGCGGGACTTGCTCTACAGGGGCATTTCCGCGCGTAACTTCAAGCGGCAGTTCAATTTGGCTGAGCACGTCACCGTTACAGATGCGCATTTTGACAACGGTCTGCTTCGGATCGGCCTGAAGCGCGAAGTGCCCGAGGCCATGAAGCCGCGCAGCATCCCGATCGGACAGGGTGTGCGCAATAACGTCGAACAACTGGAAGCGAAGGCTGCCTGAAGCAGCTTTCGACTCCGCGCGCCGGTTTGCCGGCGCGCGGGTGCTTCACGAATCCACCATGGAGTTCGACAATGGCCGCAATGGCTCTCCCCGCCCTGGAAGCAGGAAGCGGGTTCACGTACTATATGAACGCGATCAAAAGCTTTCCGATGCTCACGCCGGATCAGGAGGTCGCCTACGGGCGTCGACTTCGTGAGACGGACGACGAAGAGGCCGCGTATCAGCTGGTGACGAGCCATCTTCGTCTCGTCGCAAAGATCGCCATGCGCTATCGCGGCTACGGGCTGCCGATTTCCGACGTTATTTCAGAGGGCAATATCGGACTGATGCAGGCCGTCAAACGCTTCGACCCGGATCGCGGATTCCGGCTCGCAACTTATGCGACCTGGTGGATCAAGGCGACCATTCACGAATACATTTTGCGATCTTGGTCCGTTGTCAGGATCGCGGCTTCGAATTCCCAAAAGCGCCTCTTTTTCAATTTGCGTCGCCTGAAGAGTAAAATCGGCGCATTGGAAGACGGGGACATGCAAGCTGAGCAGGTCACGCGCATTGCGCGACGTCTGAATGCTACCGAAAGCGAAGTCATCGACATGAACAGGCGTCTCCAAGGCGACATGTCGTTGAACGCGAAATCGATCGACGACGACGATGAAGGCCTGGAATGGCAGGATCGTCTTGCTGACGATATGGATGTCGAAGAAGTTTATGCAGAAAAGAGCGACAGCGCGAGACGCCGACAAGCCCTCGAACAGGCGTTGAGCGGACTTTCCGCGAGAGAGCAACGTATCATCAAGGCAAGATGGCTCACAGACAATCCATTGATTCTGGATGAACTTAGCGCAGAATTGGGGATCTCCCGAGAACGCGTGCGCCAGGTCGAGGAACGCGCGATTCAAAAGGTTCGTGCCGCTATCGCAGCTGAATTGGCAGGGACTGCTCGTCACAGCCTCCTCACTTCGCCCAGGCAGCCGAGCCACTTGGCTTCCCGATGATGAAGTCGCGGATCGTCCAACAGACGTTGCCATCGGCGCCGCCTGGCGCAACTCCAAAGCGCTCAAAAGCTGCTGCGGTGCGGTACCCGCCGTCTCCCGACATATGGGCAGGTCTTGGCCGGCGAAACTGCATATAATTGAATCGAGAAGGTGGTAACTGATGAGGGACACCAATCCAGATCGATCTCGATCCAGCGCCGCACATAGCGCAGAAGTGCTGTACGAACATCTTGCCCCTGACGTGCGAGATTTCCTCATCGCAGGAAGCAGGAAGGTTGCAGATCACTATAAGCGTCTGATGGCGAGCACGGACAATGCCAATGAGCGACAACTCTACATGGATCGCGTTGCAAGAGAGGGTCGGGTGGTTCAGTCACTAACTGATAATGGGGGATACGCTTGATGACACATACGGTCAACAACCTTGCAGCTTCTTGAATCGCACCGTTTATGGCATTTCAAGCTGCGGTCGGATCGCTAGTCGACCATGAAAGCGGGCCGGGAGATCGTAAGGAGTAGTTTGTCAGACGAAGCAGCGAGGCGAGCTTCCTTAGAAGTGGGGCAGGTGCTTCGTCCGGCCGCTGAGCCGAACGCTACAATGCCCACCGAGCACATTCGAAGCCCTCTCCGGCCCAATTGTCAGCTTTTGGGGACCATCGCAGCGATCAATGAGCATGCCGGATCCTGTGCTGATTGGGGACCTGGCTTGGTCAGCTTGGCAGGCGTGGTGGCGGGCAGGGCGGCAAAAACAGGCGTGGGCGAGGGGACTGGCGGAGTGGCCGGATCTGTGACCCGGGTCCAATCCTGCCCGCCGCAGAAAATTTTCCCCATGCATCCACGAACTTCGAGCTGCCCTTTAGACGTGAGCCGCGCTGTGACGTCATATTGCTTGCCGCCCGCCGTCACTGCCGTTCCTTTCGGATCGTAAATCTTTCCGGCCCAAAGCCCTTGCTCAGTCTCTTGAAGATTGATCAGGAGAGGAACGCCAAGCATGGGCCGACCGCGCATCGCCGGATCCGGATTGCTCATATCCCTGCCAGGCGTTTTCTCGGCTGCAACGTAGCCCCAAAGAGCCGGCGGACAGCTAATCACGCGGACGCGAATGCTTTTGTCTTCCACTAGCCAATCACCGGTCAATGCATTCTGAGCTCGCGCCGTCACGCTCGTGGAAACCAAAAGCAATCCGGCGACACCCAACAGCTTGGCGAGCATAATTATCTCCGCTTTCTTGCAGCACAACAGAATTTTAAACCGGACGAATGCGAAAGAATGAGGGCGATCATACCCTTTGTCGCCACCTCATTCGGTTAACTTCCTCCCAGCAAGGAGAACAACCGAGGGGTCTGCAAGCTGATGCCATCATGCACCTGAAAAGTTGCTAATTCCCGAGACAGATGTGTATGACGCATATGGAAGCAGCCGCCCGAGAGCGGCTGCAGAGCTTCACACGTGAATATCGGCTAGACGACGTCTGCTCTCTAGAGCGGTCTGACCAACGGCGCGGATGGGACGTCGACTCTTTGGAATGGTGGCACGACCGGGGCAAGGCGGTGCGCCGTCGTCATCGTCCAGAAGCTTCAGCGCGGCAAGAATGTCGCCGATCCGAACCTGAGCGTTGGACCCCGGAAGCTGCCGAAGCCAGGGCTGCCCTTCGACGGCGAAGGCGTCAGATGCCCATGCTGCGAGGACGCAACGCTTTTGAAGAGCGTCAAGAAATGGATTTGCGAGCACTTCCCGGGGATGTGAGAACGTGCTTGCAAGCAGAGAGTTAGCGTGAATCTCATTCATCGACATGGCAGGAATTGACATGCTGGCCTCCTATGCTCCTTTCGGTAAGGCACTTTGGCTGCCACTGCGGCGACGCCGCAACGGCAGATGAGACACGGTAATTAAGCAGCCTTCGATGTGAGCTGCTCGACGTTCGACCTCGGTAAGGAGGAGATCTCGATCTTCCGAGGCTTCTTGGCCTCGGGCACTTCCCGCAGCAGGCCGATTTGCAGAAGTCCGTTATCGAAGTTGGCGCCGGTTACCTGGACGTGATCGGCCAGGTTGAACTGGCGTTTGAACGACCGGCCGGAAATTCCATGATAGAGGAGGTCCCGTTTCTGATCCTCCTTGCGGCCTTCTACCGTGAGCACATTCTGCTCGGCCGTCACCGAGACATTTTCGGGACTGTAGCCAGCAAGAGCGAGCGTGATCTGGTATCGATCGTCGCCTACACGCTCGATGTCATACATTGGGAAAGAGTCCTCGTTGCCGCGGGGGGCAGAATTCACGAGCTAGAAAAGGCGATCAAAGCCAATGCTCGAACGCCAGAAGGGGGCGAAGTCGTAGTTGGTCATAGCCAAATCCTCCATTGAGCAAGATGGGTATGAGCAGGCGCCGGACGCGACCGGCGCCCGCCTTATACCAGGCCCATAAAAGCGCCCGGCACCCCTGAAATAGAAAAACCGAGGCTGGAATTTCAAGAGGGAGCGCAGATTTTTTTTAGGGGCGGGGCCTAATGTGCCTGACCGGCATATCTGGAACCAAGGACTCTCCCTCTTTTTGAGGTCCTACGGTTCTCTAGGCTGGAGGCGCACCCTCGGCACGGCGATGCACACGTCGGTGATGTCATTCGGTTTCTGCAGCGTCGACTGTATTTAGGGACACTCGTCTTGCGCGGACCGTTTTGAGAAACTATTCAAGTGGAATAGAACTTCGGGATGATCGTCGCCGGGGAAGTCAAAACGATCGACCGTGTCGGTCCGGCGCATAAGATCTTAAATCGTATAGGCTACATTTCATCTGCAACCGCTATGTTTACTACGATATTTCTACTCCTCTTAATCGCTCTCGTGCTGTGTATCGTCTCTCGGAGTAAGGCGCATGAACGTGAGACGGGTCTGTCGCCGCCGTCGGCAGAGACCCTAGCGAGCATCGAGCGTGAGGCGCGAGAGCGGCAAATCCCAGCTTGCCGGGCCTATAGCGAATGGATTGCGCGAGAACAGCGCGCGCAATCCATTTCAGGGCGAGCTTCGCGAACTGAGACGGCGGCAACGCGCTGACCATAGATGGTTTTTGAGAGCAGTTCGCTTGTAGAAGGCTCTTGACGACCTCAACGAGTTTTCTAAATTTCCGGCGGGTACCTTGATTGCCCGCCTCAAACCGAAAGCATGCATAGACCGTCTGGGGACGATGATGATCGACGAGAATCTGGCAAGAATCCGCACGCACCGCAACAATATCGCTCGGTACTGGCGACTCTTAAGAAGCGAGCTGTCAGATTTGGAGCGATCGTCCCTTGAACGACGTCTGGCAGAGGAGCGAGCTTCTCTCAACGCGTTGGCTGCTGAGACCTTCCCGCATGCGATAGCTCCGGCACCGACGCAATTCCAAGCATCCGCGGCCTGACCAATGCCGCGGACACGGACCCCACCTTGCCCCGAGTGCGGGGCTTTGTCGATTTGGCTGCGTTCCACACCAGAGCGTCTAGGCTATGTGACCCACGCTTATGAATGCCCTAAATGCTCCTTTATCCAGACATCGGTTGAGAAGGATCCACTCGCACTGGGAGATGGATGGGTCAAAAGCGAGCTAAAGCCGCCTACGAGATGATCGATGCAGAAGTACTTCAGCGTCTACGTTGTGGCCGGCGTTGCGATCATCGTCGCCGCTGGCGTGATCTTGGGATGAGGTTAAAGCTACGGCGATTGCAAGGCGCCCTTCCTCCTTGGCACGATCGGCGATTCACGTCCTGGCACCTGATTGCCCGTATAGTTTGAGAACAGATTTAGGCAGACTGCGTTACAAAATGATCAGTCTTGAGGAAGATATCGAGTACAAAGGTTTCACGATTCAAGTAAGGCGTTTTGGCGCGAGATGGATCGCCCGAATGAAAAGGCCTGATGGGATATTGATGCCGAGATCGCCATTGACTGACGACATTCTCAAACGAGACGCGGTGATTGAACAGGCCACAAAGCGCATCACATCGCTTTCATTCGCACGTGATCCTCTGTGACGACCCGCCGCTTATTGAAAGCATCACCTCGAGATCGAAGAGCGGGGATCGCTTGTTCATACCGTCACCCTACCGTAAAGCCACCTATGCGGGGCGCGCAATTGCACCTGCTAACCTTGGCGTCTCGGCCGTCGATGGGCCGCCGTCCGTCAGATAATGACCGTCCAGCCACTGGCAAAGCTGTGCTTCGGGCAAGGGCTTGCTGAACAGGTAGCCTTGGAATGCTTGGCATCCGAGCTCATTCAACGCTTTGAGTTGATCGGATGTTTCAACCCCTTCGGCGATGCACTTGATGTCCATTCTGTTGCAAAGTGCCACAATCGCAGCCAGCAAATTTTGCCCCCCATGTTCATGGACATCGGCCACGAAACTGCGATCAATTTTGACCTTGTGGACGTTCAGACGCCTCAGATAGCTCAGGCTTGACTGACCCGTTCCGAAATCGTCCAGCGCGATAGCGACTCCAAGCGCGCGTAGCAGTGTGAGAGACTCTTCCGCCGCATCGAAGTCCCGCATGACGGCCGTTTCGGTCAGCTCAAAAATGAGTTTCGCCGGCGCAATGCCCGACCGCCTGATAAGAGCGATCAAACCTAAAATGGTCTCGGAGCTCATCAGGTCGTGAGCGGAAAGGTTAAAGGACAACTTTACGTTCTCCGGCAGGCTGACCGCCAGCTGGAGCGCTTTCTCGAAGAGAATAAGCGTGAGGCGATGCACATTCCCGGTCTTCTCGGCGAGTGGGATGAAGATGTCAGGGCGGACGTTGCCAAGAACAGGGCTGTTCCAACGCGCCAGGGCCTCGACGGCGATAACGCGCTGGTTGTGGTCTACGATCGGCTGATAATGGACTTCCATCTCCGTCGATAGATTAGCGCTTTGCAGCGCCGCTTCGATGGCGCGGTCGGCACGCAATAGGGCCTCATGCTTAGCTGCATAGAGCGTTGCAAACCCCCGCCGGTCGGACTTGCCCTTGTAAAGGGCATAATCGGCTGCGTCGTAAAGTGAGTCTTCGTCTCCAACCGTAGAAAGAAGCGCAATGCCACAGGTCGCGCCGATGGAGACATTGGCGCCGGCGATAACATAGGGGGTCGAAATTGCCTCACAGACCGTATTGGCAAACGCTGTCGCTTTGCAGCCATCAGCCTCGATGCAGAATGCGAATTCATCCCCGCCCAGCCTGGCGACAAGGCCGTGCTCTGAAAACGCCTCCTTGAGGCGCTGAGCGACCGTCTGTAACAGCTGGTCGCCAAAAATATGACCCATCGTGTCGTTAACGGCCTTGAAGCGGTCGAGATCGATGAGGCCGACCGCGCAATCATGTCCGTTATCACGGGCGGCTGCGCAGCGCTCCGGAAGCTCGGAAAAGAACAGCCGGCGATTGGGAAGCTGGGTCAAGGGGTCGGTATGGGCGATAGCGGTGATCTCTGCGTTGAGCCGCCGCGTTTCAATACTTGCGAGCACCGAGCTTCTAAAGGCTTGGTAACCGCTCAAGACCACCCGTATGAGAACGGCCGTCACCAGCGCAATGTTGATGCCGATGGCCGCATAGACCGCGTCTCCAAATGAAAGATAGTAATAGAGCGCTGGCATCATCACGATGGCCGTTACTGCAACGGCAGCCTGGGGCAACGGCATGAGGCAGAAGATGCAACCGATTACTGTGATGGCGATAAAGATGGCGACGTGCGTTTGTTCATGGTCGCCGCCAAACTGACTGAGCCCTAGCGACCAGCTGATGTAAGCAGCGGCAAGCAGCGAACCCAGCAGAATGGTGCGGCGTAATTGTCGCAAAGCCGTGGGCGCGTCGATGACCGCGCTCCGTTTGAGCCAGCTCGACATGCGGACAACACTGACCGACACTAGGACACCCGGAATCCAGATCGTCATCCAGTGCGGTGCGTGCTCAAGATGTGTGAAGGCAACGGCCAGCGCGTTCAAGCTCAATAGCGCGTAGAGCAGGGGGATCTGATGCTTCAGCTCTTGATATTTGGCAACGAGCAGCTGGGGGCTCGCGTCACGCAACAGCAGCCAGTTTACGAAAGATCGCAAAGAAAGAAACGTCGCCATGGTCCAGGTTCGCTCGCCCCTTTCTGAGGTTGCGGTAGATTCGAATCACATTCAGTGATCGTGTGCGACGTTGGACACGAACAACTGGCAGCGCGGCGCGCCTTGAAAAAAGAAGCGGCTGCTTAGGTACACTGATGCGCGAGTGTTACTTAAGCGTTCGCATTGTCATCAGAGTTTCAAATGTCCCGGCACAGCTAGCAGCTTCACAACAACCTGAGATGGCGAGACCGTCAACAGTCCCGTGCTAGTGCAAAGACGCTCGAATTCCAATCCGTCGCGGCGGCCTTAGCGATCACGCAAAGCCCGGTCTTATGGTGCACAGCGAATTCTCGCTGCTGCTCACCAGGGCGACCACAGTCTTACCAAGTTGAAGGAAGCCGGTCGTCAAGCCGTGATAGAATTCAAGTCTGCGCACTAACCATTGGTGACCGGGAAAGGTCGCCTAATGGCGGGTTCAATAAAGGAAACAAAAATGACCGTGAAAGGACTCGTTGTCCAATGCAAGGCAAACGACTCCGCTGCTTGCGGATGCCTTTGACAGCAGGTCATCCTTGAGATGGAAATGGCGCTCGACAAGGCTTGCAAGGAGTTGCCCAAATAACTCGACTCGCATGAGTACCGGCGATTGATCGCCTCAAAGATGGTAGACCGGGTGAGCGTCGGAGAGCGGACATTCGCAAGAATGTTGGCGGCGGGAATGGCGGCAGTTGAGGAGATGCGGCAACACCAGGAGCACGTTTAGGCCTCCGGGTCTTTAACGACCCTCAAGGTTGGCTTGGATTTCTGTCGCAAGAGCCGTTGCGACAAGTCGATGACGTTCTGCGGCCTGTCCTCGGCCTTGCCTAGAAGGGCTTCGACCAGGCGCACGGCGTCCTTGTCTGATGGATCGTCCTTCTTCCACCACATAGCTGCACCCTCCGTTGAGGAGTATGCTATTTCTTGTCAGCAAACGGTGGGTTAACCGCGGGCGCGTTGTCCTGCCTCAGTTGCGGCAGTTTCGTCACGGGATGGACCGTGATGCGATGATATCGCTCGGCCACCTCCACGATCTCGCGGCGCCGCTCTGGCTCATTGATCTTCAAAAATGCTGCCAGTAGGCGAAGCGCCTCATCATCGGACGACTGACCGAAATTCCACATGCTTATGCCTCCTCCAGTCCGCCGCCGCTTAAGCGGTCTTCGCGGAAGCACGCAAAGTATGACTAACTCAATTATCTTCAAGCTGAATGTTTTTTAGCCAATGTCGGCCAGCGTGCAGACGGGTGCGGATTGTACGAGCCTGACGGCCTGAATCAGTTGAGGTGAAAAACGTACAAGGTCTAGAGACGATATTCTCTGCCAAAAACTAATTCTCAACTCCGACGTTGTAGGCCATCGTCGGCTGTGGAGATGAGTTATGCGTACCATCGTTCTGTGTGTCGGCTTCCTGTCTTTCGCCGGGTCGGCCGCGGCACAAACCATCCTTTCGCGTGAACCTCACACCCTGAATCCGTTCGCCGTGGTCTACGTCCAGGGCGGCAATTGCTCGGTCGGAAAGGTCATGAAGGTGACGGGGATGGATCGGCGTCAGCGGAAGCGGACCTGCGTCACTCTGGACACGGCGAGCGTCGCCCATTGAGCAATTTCGAGCGGTTTGCCCCCTTCGCGATCATGGGGGCGCTCATCGTGACGCTCATTGTTGTCGGGACGTACCTGGCGCAGCTCTAGTCAAAAGCTCCGAATAGGGCCTTTTCGTCCAGCTCTCGGATCTGCGCCTTTAGCTGCCGCGTGCCGGCCAGTTTGATGCCGTGACGACGCGCGACCTTGGCCACCGAGGTTGTCTTGCGTTTCAAAGCCGCCGCCGCCCGAAGGATGGATGCCCCGTCGGCGGCCATCTGTTGAAGGCGAGCGATGTCCTGCTCGGTCCAGCTTCTGTTTGTGACGTGTGGCATGCCGCCTCCCTTTTCCGGGAGGTGAACCCATCCTGTAACCCCGGTCTGCACGGCGCCCGACATACAAATTTATTGGTGGAAGGTGGAACGGGACCGGAACACACGAACTTGACTCCGCATACCAGCCACGGACCCCCGGCCCGCTGGTGTGAGAGCCAATTGATCCCGTCGGAAAACGCGGAGCTGGCGCATGCCTCAGCATCCTAATGCATTGCTTGCGCGCCTAGCAGAGCGCACATTCTGCAGCATTGAACCGCACTTAAAGACAATCCAGCTTAACAAAGGTGAGTGCGTAGCAGAACCGGGCCAGAAGCTTGGCAAAGGCTACTTCCCCCACAGTGGTGTACTCTCCTTTGTCGTAGATCTGCCGGGCGGCGGCGGAGCCGAAACAGGCGTCGTCGGCAGGGATGGCGTGTTCGGCGGCATCCAGGCGCTCGATCACGGCAAGTCGCTGAACCGCGTCAACGTGCAGATCCCAGGGGAATCATCCGTCATCCCGTTGCCCCAGCTCACGAAACTCCTTTTGGAGAATGATGAGTTCCGGAAGATAGTGATCTCCTATGAGCTTTATGCGTTCGCACGTACCCAGCAACATGTCGCGTGCAACGCACACCACAGTGTCCATCAGCGCCTGTGTAAGTGGCTGGTGCGCATGCATGACCTGGCGGGTGATGAGCTACAGCTTACTCAAGAGTTTATCGCCATTATGATCGGCGTTCGCAGGACGAGCGTGTCCGACGCGGCTAAAGCATTGCATCAAGAGGGAATGATCGATTACAGCCGCGGCCTGATACGCGTTAAATCAAAGGCGAAACTGGAAGAAGCTGCCTGTGAGTGCGTTGACCACATTCGCGGACATTACAGGGAAGCGTTTCAGCCTGACCAGGAAACTTAAAAGTGTCCAGTGCGTAGCTTTCAAAAGCGAAAGGCGACGCCGATGCCGCGATACTCCCTGAATATCGAATACGACGACGGCTCGACCCTCGCCGATGAGGACGGGGCAGAGTTCCCGGACATTAACGCCGCCATTGTGGAGGCTCGGAAGAGCCTGAAAGCGTTGGTTTGCGACACAATCGATACCGATGGCAACAGAGTGGCTACGCATATTCACATCGGCGACGGCAGTGGTATCAAACGGGGTGTGGTCTCGATTGGGACGGTTACGCCGGAGTGCGTTAAGGCTGCGCTGAAGGCCGAGTAAGCGCATACACAGGGAGTACCTTTGCGTTGCCGTCGCGACGAGAAACCGGCAGAACCGCCGCGTCAATCATCCCCGTTATGGCCGGTTGACACCCGGCGTGTGCTGCCTCTGCAATGGCGCTGACATGGAAAGGTTTCAGGCGAACGCTCTGATGGCAGAGACGACTTCGCCTGGTGCGCTAAGATGCGGGCAATGGCCCGTAGCTTTGAGAACAGCGAGGGTGCTTCCCGGAATAGCGCCATGCACGTAGGCTCCGGCTTCCAAGGGGGCGATCGCATCTTCCGCGCACTGCAGAATCAGGGACGGGCGGCTAACAAGAGGCAAATCGGCGCGGCTGTCTGACGTAAAAGTCACACGCGCGAATTCCCGCGCAATGACCGGGTCCATACGGCAGAAGCTCTCGTTGAGCTCCTGCGCCAGGTGAGGGCGCTCCGGATTTCCCATGATGGCCGGAGCCATCGCGGCCGACCATTCGACGTAATGATTCTCGAGAAATTGCAGCAGCTCACCGATGCGCTTCTCCGAAAACCCTCCAAGATAACCGATGTCGTCGATGTAGCGGGCGGACGGCCCGATCAGGACGAGGCGACCGAACATTTTCGGAGCGGCGACGGAGGCGAGGACGGCAATCATGGCGCTGACCGAGTGTGCCACCAGAACGGCGTCTCGGAGCCCCAAGACGTCTCCGATCTCGGTTAGGTCCGACGCATAGCCGGACAGGGACGCATACTTCTCGCTGCTGTAAGCCTTTGGATCTGATCTTCCGCATCCGACGTGGTCGAACAGGACAACCTTGAAATCTTCTTCGAACTGTGGCGCCACGAAGCGCCACATCTGTTGATCGCATCCGAAGCCATGGGCGAAGACCATGGCCGTGCTGCCCCGGCCGGACAGATGCACGTTGTTCCGACGTATCACCGCGGCCCGGCGATGACGCTCGGAAGCGAGATACTTCTGTCCCTGCTCCGCGATCCAGGCCGACGCCGCTCCTTCCGACACATACAGGCCGGATAGCTCGGTCCAGATGTCGGGCGCGCGCCGATGTTCGACCACCCAGCCTCGCCCGGTTTCCGACGTTTTCACTCTCAGGACATCGCGCAAATTAGCCTCCAAACATGCTCGTGGGCTGACAAGTGAGAACCTGCGGGCGGTGGGGACGGGATCACAAGGGACGCAAAAGTCGGAGGCGGCAACACAGAATGCCAGCTAAGACGGTTACGACGCGGAGGTTCCATTTGGCAACCGGCGAGCCTAGGCCATGCCGGGCATGATGGCGAGGTATGAGCGAGAGCTTACGGGTGGCCGCGATCACACGCGGGCCTCAAAACCGGATCGGTTGTTCATGCAGGTTCGCCGCAGCATCGCCGGTTTGGAGCGTGCGCCGGCACACGCCGCCGCGCCCCCGGAAGAGGTACCTGAGGGCTACTATTCGCCACAGATTGTCGAGAAGGCCCTCGCAATCTATCGAAGTTACTCCAGTTTCATCTTCAAAGGCGCGGATAGGAAGGCGCCGCCGCGATGCGCATCGGGTTAGCCAAAGGAAAATCCGGTTCGAGGACGTGCTATATTTCATCGCAAGCCTAATCCGAGACGGAAGATCCCCTGGGACAACTCTGCAATGCATCCTTGCACGGTTTTACATGTTCCCGCAGCAGGCGATGCGGCACGTATTCCTGTAATCCGCGGGCGCATTCTCGGCGCTGCCGGCGCGGGCGCAGTTCTTCCCGATCAAGACGGCGACCGAAACAGGAAGTAGGTTGAGCGCCAAAAAGTAATCACGGAGTTTGCTCCAAGTGCAAAGCAGACCTACGCGACGCTCCGTGTTTCGCATAACATTCGTTATGGAATATTTTCCTCTTCCAAGTCGCGCGTGGATTAGCTGCGCAGAAATGCCCACGCGGTTAACCTGACGAACGGGGCGACGGCGGTCGCCAGAGCGCCCTCATAACTCTTCATCAGGTTCATATGAGCAAGGCAAGTTTTAGATATCCAAGAGGATGATGCAAGAACGGGTTAGCTGTTGAACACTGTGATCATCGGGTTAACGTAGCACGGTGTGCGTAGGGA